>Ga0256914_1000322_pt1 | contig 46714 bp, 36 predicted proteins | sample HulkmetaG_FD_191571 | JGI IMG/M metagenome (GOLD analysis project Ga0256914, IMG submission 191571) | Hydrothermal chimney microbial communities from Main Endeavour vent field at the Juan de Fuca Ridge, Pacific Ocean - Hulk | ecosystem: Environmental > Aquatic > Marine > Hydrothermal vents ...
TTGAGAATCTGGCCTTTCACTTTAGGCTACCTTTTAGAATTGCTTTTTTGGTCAATAATGGCGTTGCATTAAAAGAATAATTCTTGAAATATTAACTGCATGTCTGGCGCTTATTATCCTAGCGCATATCGTTTGTTGAATCGATGCATCTAATCTTTAGCAGTAGCCTTTAGATAATTCAGGAAAGACTTGAACTGTTCTGTCCCTGCCATTTTTAGTATTTGATAAACGATGGTTTCTGTAGGGGCACAGAAGATGGCATTTTGGATCATAAGTGTAAGGGCCTGTTTACTGTTCTTCTTTGATATTGAAGAGACCGCATCGCTTGCCACCCATGTGTGAAAATTTTTTCCCATGGCCGCTAAGGCAGTTTGAAATATGCATATGTGGGTTTCCACACCAGAGAGTATAAGTGTGTCTATAACAGTTGGCAGCCTGTTAAGGACCGAAACAAAGTCCTTATTGAAAAAGCAGTTAAACTCGGTCTTGTCTATTTGAAATAGGTTCTTAGGGGGGAGCCCGATCTCTTGCACGATTGGTCCAAGTCCCTTTTTGTACTGTGTTGTAGCAATCACTGGAATATCAAAAAGTTCTGCAGTTTTCATGAGCAGATTAGTATTCTTTACTACCCTTTCTGGTTTATACACAGCCTTCATAAGACGTTCCTGCGGATCAATTATAACTATGCAGCTTCTTTTAGCGTTTATGAGTTGAGGTTTTTCCATTGCTTAGATATCCTCCAGGTTTTTATTTATTGTACTAAAAAACACAAAAAAAGGCATCCTGCCTAATGAGGATGCCTTTTTTGCTTAATATGGATCTATGTTTATTAGTGATCTACAGCAGCTCCAGCGCCTCTTGGTGTACGGATTGAGGACACCAGTTCTTGGATCTCTTTTGGTGGCTCCTTTGTCATGGAAGATACCACCCAGGTTACAACAAAGTTAATTATCATTCCGATAGTGCCAATGCCTTCAGGGCTGATACCCAAGAACCACTGGTCCTTGGTTCCTCCCATGAACTTGAAGTAAATGATATAGGCAGCGGTAAATACGATACCAGCCAACATGCCACAGATGGCCCCTTCCCTGTTTGTCCTGGCCGAAAAAATGCCTAGGACAATTATTGGGAAGAAGGAGGACGCTGCCAACCCAAAGGCAAAGGCCACCACCTGCGCCACAAAGCCTGGAGGGTTAATTCCAAAGTATCCGGCAATACATACTGCGATACCGATCATGATACGTCCAACCAGGAGACGCTGTTTCTCAGTGGCCTTCCTGTTTATCATCCTGTAATAAAGATCGTGGGAAATAGATGAGGCAATAACAAGCAACAGGCCGGATGCAGTGGAAAGGGCTGCTGCAAGTCCACCAGCGGCAACAAGGGCTATGACCCAGTTCGGCAGGTTTGCGATTTCGGGGTTGGCAAGGACCATTATATCCCTGTCAACGTAAAGCTCATTAGGTGAATTTGTAAGCTTGTTGGCTACAATCTTTTGTCCCAGAGGGCCGGTTTTACCAGGCACAAATTTGGGCTTTCCAACAAATGGTTTTCCAGCCCTGTATTGGATAATTCCATCTTTGTTTTTGTCAACCCATGCAATAAGACCGGTTTTTTCCCAGTTTTTGAACCAAGATGGTGCCTCAGCATAGGGCTTGTCGTTGATTGTGTCTATCATGTTGTAGCGTGCAAATGCGGCAACAGCTGGAGCAGTGGTGTAGAGGATTGCGATAAACAGGAGGGCGTATCCAGCACTCAATCTGGCAGCCCGTACGCTTGGAACCGTATAAAATCTGATGATAACGTGGGGCAGTCCTGCTGTACCAACCATAAGGGCGAAAGTGATACAGAAGACGTCCAGCATGGATTTGGCCCCAGGTTGTGTATATGCGGTAAAGCCCAAATCCGTGTTAAGCTTGTCAAGGACATCAAGTAAGTATTGGCCAGTGTATTGACCTGTTTGAACGGTTCCTCCAAGACCTATCTGGGGAATCGGGGTGCCTGCTATCTTCATTGAGATAAAGACTGCAGGAATGAGATAGGCAATGATTAAAACAGTATATTGGGCAACCTGTGTCCAGGTGATACCCTTCATGCCACCTAGGCCTGCGTAAAAGAAGACGATGGCCATTCCGATGAGAACTCCGGTGTTAACTGGAACCTCTAAAAAGCGGCTGAAAACGATTCCAACACCTCTCATCTGTCCGCAAACGTATGTGAGAGATACAAAGATGGCGCACATGAGTGCAACAAATCTAGCGGTGTCAGAATAATATCTGTCACCAACAAAGTCTGGCACGGTATATTTACCAAATTTTCTCAGATACGGAGCAAGTAGCAGGGCTAGAAGCACATAGCCTCCTGTCCAGCCCATCAGATAGATGGAGCCTGCATATCCCAGAAAAGATATCAGGCCGGCCATGGAGATGAATGAGGCAGCACTCATCCAATCTGCGGCCGTTGCCATACCGTTGGCCAAGGGAGGCACTCCACCGCCTGCCACGTAAAAACCTTTGGTATCACGTACCCTGGAAATCCAGGCAATAAAGATGTAGAGGCTGAAGGTCAGCCCTACCATTATGTAAGTCCACACTAAGATAGACATAGCCTTTCTCCTCTCCTAAAAAATAGATTTTTTGTTTCTGTTTTAAGTTTCCCTGAACATAGCAAGGTCTAAATTCAAGACCGATTATTCGTGTACATCGTATTCCCTGTCGAGTTTCTGCATATAGGCATAATAGACAAAGATCAGGCAGACAAAAACGTAAATGGCACCTTGCTGAGCAAACCAAAAACCAAGAGGGAATCCCCCTATTTTAATGGCATTTAGTGGTTCCACAAAGATGATTCCGCAGCCATAGGATACTATAGCCCAGATAGCCAGAAGAAATGACATGAAGGTCACGTTCTTCTTCCAATATTCTTTTAGGTCTTTACTCATAATCTCCTCCTTTTTTCTGAAAATTGCGGTAAAAAATACCAGTGGAATCACGAATGTCAATATGACAAATATTGCCATATTGGTGTTTTTGTGAGATAACATTTTAAAATTAAAGGAAAATATAATGAGGGATCGTTCATTCACAATTGCAACTTTTAACGCAAATGGCATCAGGGCCAGATTACACATTATTTTACCTTGGCTAGAGCTTAATGATGTAGATTGCTTGTGTATCCAAGAGACCAAGGTCCAAGACAAAGATTATCCTGAAAATGTCTTTAAAGACCGGGGGCTTAATGTCGTCTTCAGAGGCCAAAAGGCATACAATGGCGTTGCCATAGTTAGTCCTCATCCGATTGAGACACTATTTTTAGGGTTCCCTGACAGCAGGCAGAATCAAGAGGAAGAGGCCAGGCAGATCTGTGTTAGGATAGCAGGTCTAACCATCATAAATTCATACGTTCCTCAGGGTAGATCTCTTAACAGTCCGGCCTTCCAGATGAAGCTTCAATGGTTTTCCCGTATTCTTGATCTCTTGAGGCAGGATTTTGGTTTATCATCCCGGCTGATTTGGTGTGGTGATATGAATGTGGCTCCAGAGCCTATTGATGTATATGCACCAGAACTTAAAGAGAATCATGTCTGTTTTCACCAATCTGTGCGTACGGCATTTAAAAAGATTTTGAAGTGGGGAATGATAGACTGTTTTAGACTCGTTCATCCTGGGGAACCAGAGCAGTATTCTTTTTTTGATTACAGAATCCCAAGATCCGTGGAGCGGAAGCTTGGTTGGAGAATCGACCATATTCTTGCAACTGCCCCTGTAGCTTCTTGCGTCAAGGATTCTTATATAGATTTGGAGCCACGGAAAAAGGACAAACCCTCTGATCATACCTTTGTAATAGCGCGTTTCCAGTTATAATGCTTTTCCCATGACCAATTTTGTATCTAAAGGAGGGGGCTTATCTTGCAAGACAAAGACAACATGCTCAGGCTCAAAAGGATAGGAATAGATACATACAAGGAAAACGTGGTTTTCATGAACAAAGAGTGTTGTGTTTACAGAGCGGCTGGTTTCCAGGCCATGTCCAAGGTTAAAGTCATTGCAGATAGCAAGACTATTCTTGCCGCACTTAACGTTGTTCTTAACAGTGAAATAGTAGCTGCTGGGCAGCTTGGACTTTCAGAACAGGCCTTTGAACAGCTTGGTTTGCCAGAAGGGACAAAGGTTTTGGTTGACCATCCAGAGCCTCCTGCCTCCATGGATGCAGTAAGAAAAAAGATATCTGGAGATGTGCTAACACAGAATGATTTCATTGAGATTACAAGGGATATTGTGGCGAACAGATATTCCAAGATGGAAATGGCAGCCTTTTTGGTGGCATGTGTAGAAACCGGACTTGAACGTAGCGAAGTACTCGCATATACAAAGGCAATGGCAGCAACAGGTCAAATGTTAAAATGGGATGAATCGCTTGTGGTAGACAAACATTGCATCGGTGGAATCCCTGGTAACCGGACATCTATGATAGTAGTCCCGATTGTGGCTTCGTATGGCATACCTATTCCAAAAACTTCAAGCCGTGCCATTACCTCTCCAGCAGGTACTGCCGATACCATGGAGGTACTTGCCGAGGTGGAGCTCTCTCCTGAAAGGCTGCGTCAGATTGTAAAGGAGCAAAAGGGCTGCCTTGCTTGGGGAGGCACCTCTCGGCTTGCTCCTGTTGACGATATCCTTATTACTGTTGAGCGTCCCCTTGGCATTGATGCTCCAGGTCAGATGGTGGCATCGATTCTTTCAAAAAAAATGGCTGCAGGTTCGACGCACCTCATTTTGGATATTCCTGTTGGGCCAACTGCAAAGGTGCGTTCCAGACAATATGCCAATCAACTAAGAAAAATATTCGAGTATGTTGGTGATAGGATTGGTATACATCTCGAAATATTGATTACAGACGGGACACAGCCGATAGGTCGAGGTATTGGGCCTGTCCTTGAGGCAAGGGATGTGATGAGTGTGTTGAGAAATGACAATGATGCACCTCAAGACTTAAGGCGCAAGTCTCTAGAACTTGCTGGCAGGATCCTCGAGTTCCATCCCAATGTCCGTGGAGGAAGGGGTGAGGCCATAGCCCAGGAGATACTCGATTCGGGAAAGGCCTTTGATAAGATGGAGGCCATTATAGATGCCCAAGGAAGAAGAAAGCACAAGCCTAGACTTGGTAGCATGATTTATGATGTAAAGGCTGACAAAGATGGAGTGGTTCAATCCATAGATAACTATACCATCAACAGGATTGCTAGACTTGCAGGTGCTCCACTTGACAAAGGCGCTGGGATATATCTTTATAAAAAGGCCGGTGATAGGGTGGAGAAGGGGGAAACGCTTTACAGAATATATTCTGAGTTTGAAGCAGATTTTAACTTTGCGAGGTCCTTTGTAGAAAATCGTTCGTCAGGGTACAGGTTGTCAGATACATAAAAACCGGAAGTATAATAATGGTTACCAGAGGCCTAAAATATGTGAAACTATTTTGGGTGATAAACAAACGTGTGACAATAAATGGATAGCCTACTGATCTATTTCCCAGAATGTGAGAAACCAGCAAGGAGGCTTGCAGATCATGCGGGGCTGGCTTTTGATGAAATAAAGGTGCACCATTTCCCTGACGGAGAGAGCCTTGTAACGCTTCCCGAGTCACTTCCAAGGTGTGTGATAATTTATCAGAGCCTTAATCACCCCAATGATAAGCTGGTTGAGCTACTGCTTGCTGCACGCGGCGCAAGGGAGAAGGAAGTTTCTAATTTGATTTTGGTTGCTCCTTATCTTGCTTATATGCGACAAGACAAGGCCTTTAAGCCGGGAGAGGTGGTGAGTCAGAAAATAATAGGGCTTTTTTTATCAGACCTTTTTGACTCCTTGGTGACGATAGATGCCCACCTCCACAGGGTAAAAGATCTCAGTAAGATTCTGCCAGGTTGTAAGGCAGTAAATATTACTTCGGCAGGGCTTACATCTGGTTATATTGTCAAAAATTTTCCAGATAGGCCGTTTCTCCTTGGACCAGATGAGGAGTCTTGGCAGTGGGTGTCTGGTATCGCAAAAATGACGGGTCTAGAATATGGGGTATGCAGCAAGATCAGGTACGGAGATAAACAGGTTGAAGTGACATTGCCTGAAGTAAAGTTTGCAGATAGACATGTAATTTTGGTAGATGATATTGTAAGCACTGGCCATACGTTGGCCACTGCTGCCGTTAAACTTAGGAAAGCTGGTGCAGCTCAAGTGGATTGTATTATAACGCATGCCCTTTTTTCAAAAGGGGTGTTAAAGTTTTTAAAGACTAGTGGGATAAGGCGCATCATAACTACGGATACGGTTCCGCATTCCACTAACAGAATTTTTACCGCTTCAATGGTTGCAGAGGTCTTGAAAGAATTTATATAACTAAACCGTATGTCTTTTTTAGATCATCACTAGTTGGGTAAAAATTAAGCAAAAGTGGTGTATACTTAAAAGGTTGCATGACTATAAAAAGAGTTACAGATGATAAATTTGCTGTATGCCTTGTCAGTGGCGGACTTGATAGCTGTGTTACCGCAGCTGTAGCCATTAAAGATTGCACAAGGGTGGCATTTTTGCATACAAACTATGGTCAAAGGACCCAGCAGCGAGAATTAAAGGCCTTTGAAGAAATAGCAGATTTTTATAAAATTCGGGATAGGCTTGTGGTTGATCTTGATTATCTCTCTATTATAGGTGGGTCCGCTCTTACTGACAAAAATATTGACGTCCCTGAAAATCAGCTTTCTGATTCTGCCATACCAGTTACGTATGTACCTTTCAGGAATACACATATTATTGCTATTGCGGTATCATGGGCAGAAGTTATTGGCGCAGGACGCATTTATATCGGGGCTACAGAGGTAGACAGTTCAGGATATCCTGACTGTCGCAAGAGCTACTTTGCTGCTTATAATAGACTTATTAAGGAAGGTACCAAGCCCGAGACCTCTATAACAGTTCATACGCCTCTGATTGATATGACAAAGGAACAGGTTGTCAGGCAGGGGATCAGGCTTGGGGCGCCATTGCATCTGACATGGTCGTGTTACAAAAATGAAGATCTTGCATGCGGACTATGTGATTCCTGTCTATTGAGATTGAAAGGTTTTAAGGAGGCAGGAGTTGAAGATCCTATAAAATACAAGGTAGTTACGTGAAGATAGGAGAAATGGATAGGCAGTCGAAAGCGCTATTTGAATGTAAGTGTTGCGGACATTGCTGTCATGGGGTAGCAACGGTGTCCGTCACTTCTGAAGAGCAGAAAAGGATAGCAGATTTCCTTGGTATAGGGCTTGAGGATTTGAGACAGCGGTATCTGGTTATTAAAAAAGACAACACGTCCATGAAAATAAGGGATGGTCACTGCATTTTTTATGGCGAGGATGGTCTTTGCAAGATCCATCCGGTAAAGCCTTTCCACTGCAAGAGATGGCCGCTTCATCCCAGTATTCTCAGAGACGAGGCTGCATGGATGGCCATAAAGGCTGACTGTAATGGTTTTTCTAATGAGATTACCTGGGAACAGGCAAAAGAGTTGGTGAGGAAACAGATGAATGAATCTTGAGCATATAAAAAGACACGTCTTTGTCAGTTGCCCTTTTGATCTTTTAAAAAACAAGTATCTGCCTGTTATTCTCTCTCAAGCCATCAATCCAGAAGTTGGGCTAAATGGCACTATCTTAGACAGGTTTTCATTAAAGGATTTTTTTGATGTCTCTAGAGTTCTACAAGAAAATGGCCTTTCATGCACAATGCATGCGCCTTTTACAGATATAAGTTGCGGAGCTATAGATTCAAAAATAAGGGGTGTCAGCCTTGACAGACTCAGATATGCTGTGGATCTGGCAGCCCTCTTTGGAGCACGTTCCCTTGTTTTTCATACCGGCTGGGAAAGAAAGATCTATGCAGATGTTACTGATACCTGGCTTGAATTTGCAATCGAAACAATTTCACACCTTTGTAATTATGCGGCTGCCTCGAGTGTAAAAGTTGCCCTTGAAAATGTGTTTGAGCTAGATACTGCCTTACATAAAGGGATTTTTAATGCCATATCCGAAGAGCTTTTGGGCTTTTGCCTAGATGCTGGTCATGTGTATGCCTTTTCCAAAACCCCTCTTGAGAGTTGGCTTGCAGATCTTGGGCCAAGGATTAGGCATCTTCACCTACACGATAATATGGGTGAGCACGATGAACATCTTGCACCTGGAAAAGGTATAATAGATTTTGATCTTATATTTTCTTGGTTGTCAAAGAATGGGATAAGGCCAGTTCTTACCCTTGAGGCCCATGATGAAGAAACCGTTATTCCAGGACTCGTGGCAATTGGTGAACTTGTTTCTAGATATTTTGGTGCTGATTATCTTGATGGGTAATCTGAAATACTCCCTAGGTATTGTTATTGGGAGGTTTCCCTGGTCCAAGTATCTTCAACCCATATGAGTGGAATAGTCCTTTATCAGTCAAATCGGCTGGAGTGGCTGGCAGATTGTCTATCTCATAGGCTAAGAAAGGCCAGGCGATGTAGTTTCAGCCTCAGACCAGACATTGTACTTGTCAACAATTACGAACTTGCCCAGTGGCTCTCTATACGTATGGCCCAAGGAACTGGTGTTTGCGCGAATGTCTGTTTTAGGCTTGTTGGTTCTTATATCTGGGAGCTTGCCAGTGACCTTGAGGGATCGGATCAATTTTATGATCGGAGCTATGAAGCCGTCTTTTCTAGAATTCATCTTAAATGGCTTAGTTATTTTATCCTTCTGGTAATTTTAAAAGGCCATATCACAGATCCAAGGTATAAAAGACTGAAAGAATATCTACAGATTCATGGTCCATTGGGCGCCTTTGAGCTTTCCGGCCAGTTTGCAGACCTTTTTGATAGATATATGAACTATAGACCCCAGATGCTGCTTGAATGGGAATCGGGTGCAAACAACAAGGATGAACCGTGGCAGGCACCTTTTTGGAGACTGCTTTCCAGCCTGTCTCAGGGCAGATTCAGACTCAAAAGGATTGTGGCTCTTATACGGTGTTTGACAGGTAGCCAGGAAGTGTTATTAGAGCCAGGACAATCAACAGCTAAACTAGAACTGCCATCGAGGCTTTATATCTTTGGCCTGTCCTATTTGCCCCCTTTACATATAGAGGTGCTCAAGGGCCTGTCCGACGAGATCAGCTTGGAGATATTTCACCTTTCTCCCAGTAAGGAATACTGGTTTCACATCGTGTCAGAAAAGAAACGGACCAAGCTTGCTCAAAGATATGATAGAAAGACCTTGGACGAGCTCTTCCCGGCAGGAAACAGACTCCTTGCCTCTATGGGTCTTTGTGGCAGACAGTTTCTTAATCATCTCTATCAAATGGATGTCGCTACAGAAAAGAAGTGTTTTAGATCTTCAAGGCCTGGAACGCTTTTATCTTATATTCAGAAGACAATTGTGGATCTTACTGATCCTGCAAGCGAACCCGAATCTTCCAATAAGCATATGTTTTCATTTGGAGACGATTCGTTTCAAGTGCACGTCTGTCACAGCAGAGTTAGGGAAGTCGAGGTCATGCACGACCGTTTAGTAGGGCTCTTTCGCTCCAATCCCGGACTTAAACCCCATGAAGTTGCTGTTATGGCACCTGATATTTCAATGTATGCAAAGGCAATAGAAGCTGTTTTTGGGACTGCCCCGAGGGAGAGATTTATTCCTTGGAGTATCTGCGATGTGGGAAGCACGGAACAGTCCCATGAAGTACAGGCATTTCTTGCACTTTTTAATAGTCTTGCCGGTGGGTTTACTGGTCCAGAGATTATGGACCTTATATCCTTGCCTGTTGTGATGTCACGATTCGGGCTTGACACCGATGCCCTTTCTATAATCAGGCGTTGGATTCAAGATAGTGGTATTTGCAGAGGTCTTGAAAGGCTTTCAAGCAATTCCAAGGACTATATAAACACGTGGCTATTTGGAATTGACAGGCTTATGGCGTCTGCTTTCTTTGACAAGAGCGATGGCCCAGATGACTTAACAGCGGCAGGTTTAGATATAAAGTCACTGGACTATACTGTTGAGGGTGATTCAGCCGCCATTCTTTCTAAGCTTTCGGCTTTTGTTTTTGAACTGGGACGTCTAGTCAAGCTCCTAGGACCAGGGAGCAGGGGTGGATTTACGCCTGAAAGATGGCTTGATCTTTTCAGGAAGATGATAAGGAATTTTATTTCCGAGGATCTGGAAAATGCTAACATACGTCATACCTTGATGGAGCCTATTGAACGGCTTTGCAGTCATTTATCCCAGTGCCATTTAGAGACAGTTGAATATGAAGTCATGCGTTGTGCACTTAATGAGGAATTTGCACGTCGTAGATCTCCCAAGGCCTTTATGAGTGGCAAGGTGCTTTTTTCAAGCCTTGTCCCCATGCGGGCGATTCCTTTCAAGATCATATGCATTATGGGCATGAATCAGATGGAGTTCCCACGGCAGGTCATAAGACCGGCCTTTGATCTTATGCAAAAAGATCCCAAATCCCTTGATCCAAGTCCTTCAGATGAAGACCGATATCTCTTTTTAGAGACGATCATGTCTGCTAGGGAAAAGCTGATTATCTCTTATGTGGGCAGAAGCCAGATAGATGATAGCCCACTCAATCCCTCTGTGGTTGTTTCCGAGCTTATTGATTTTGTATCGGACTCCATACAAATGGCCCAACGACAAGATGTCTTATCAGAGATCGTTGTTGAGCATCCGCTTCAGCCTTTTAGCTACAGATATTTAGGACAGGCAGACCAAAAAAGAAGGACCTATGCCTACGAGTGGCTTCCTGTTGATGAAAAGGGGCATCTTTTAGAACAGAAACATATAGAGTCTTTTAGTTCAAGGAGGCTTCCCAATGATGCATATTTTAGATTCTTGTGTGAGAGGGATGACAGCATCTGTGATTCGTTACAGGTTACTCCTGCTGAAATCGCCTATTTTCTAGCAAATCCAATAAAGGGTTTTTTGCGTTATCTACATATCAATCCTAGCCTGGAGCAGATGACGCTTCCTGACCATGAGCCATTTGATATCTCTGATAAAGTAGATTGGACAGTGGTAAATTATCTGTTTTCACATATATTTCCAGCACTTGCTACATACAGTCCCTTTAATATAGATAAGTTAGATAAGTTGGATGGGGATGACGATTTTTTTACAGGCCTGTTTAAAGAACTTTCATATAAAGGCCTTTTGCCTCACGGCAGGATAGGCATGTTGATTTGGGAAAAAAGGATAACAGAACTTTATAAGCCCTTTTTGAAGAAATTATTTAATGCCGGGCTTCCTGTTGGCACCTCTTATACAGATCAATTTCATATAGTTCCGGAAGGGAAGAAGGTGCTCGTAAAGGGAGAGGTAGGTAAAATAAAAGGAGATATGGCTCTCATAGACAGTGCTCCATCTATTAATAATTATAACAGGTTTATTTTTTGGATACGGCACCTTTTCAACTGCATAGAAGTCAAGGATAAGAGACCTGGAAGCTCAGAAAGTGTTCTTCTTTCTTGGAAAGATGGCAAGATTCTGAGAATAAAGACAATGGATCATAAAGATGCCTCTCTCTACTTGCTTCACTGTCTGGATACCTATTTCCTTAGTCTTGAAGGAATCATTTCATTTTTGCCCAATGCCTCTTATGAAGCTGCCAAGGTGGCGCAACCTAAAGACGCCGGAAAGATTATTAAATGGGAGGATTTAGAAGGGATGAAACGGAGAATAGTTTCTGAAGCGGCAATCAGAGGTGTTTTCCGTTTTCAGGATCAAGATGGCATGAAGAACCCATGGATGGCTTATATGTTTAGAGGCAGCAGTCTCCAACTGAAGAAGCATATAAGTTCAGAGGACTTTTTAAGAAGGGCATTGGAGCTGTGTGCACCGCTCCTTTATTGGATGGAGAGCGGGCGATAGGGCCACAGCCAATGAAGGAGCTTCGGATAACGGATCTGCCTCTGAATGGCTATGTCCTTATTGAGGCAAGTGCAGGTACAGGAAAGACCTTTACTATATCAAATATTTTTTTACGTCTTATCCTTGAAGAAGGTTTTAGTCCTGAACAGATTCTAGTTGTTACCTTTACCCGTGCAGCCACAGAAGAACTCAAGACAAAATTAAGACAAAGACTTGCGGATGCTGTTGGCCTTTTAAAGGGCCAGCAATCGTCTGATAGTGTCTTGAAAGAGATTGTGGCCCATGCCCTTGTCAAATGTGGCGAAAAGGAGATTCTCAGAAAACGGCTTGATTCTGCCATTATGTCCATGGACCAAGCCGCTGTTTTCACTATCCACGGCTTCTGCCTCAGGATGCTAAAGGAATTTGCCTTTGATGCTTGTGTTTCCGCCTCGCAGCTTAATATTAGAGATCCTGGCGACTTTGTCTTGGAAGCAGTTCAAGAGTTTTTAAGAACCAAGACCAAAGGGCATAAACTGTATCATGAATTTTTAGTAGAGCTTTTTCCTGGAGATCCATCTATAAACATAGCAGAAGAAGTCTTTCCATTCATTCGAATTCCAGAGCCCCTTTTTATTCATAGGATTTCATTTTCTGCTTTAAAGGAGGAGTTTCTGACATTTCAGAGCAAGACGGAGGGCCTTATCAGGCTTGCTGATTCTGCAGCCGCTGATATGAAAAGGATACTTGTTAGCCAGGCAGAGGCCCTTCTCTCATGTCTGGAGAACGACTTTGAAAAAGATACCTTAAAGAAGCTCAAGTCTGCCATAAAACGAAAGATTACCTACAGATGTAAGGCCTGCGTCAAATTAGTAAATAGATTGACAGAGAGTTTTTTGCCAGATGCTCCAGTATTTAATGAAATAGCAAGAGAACCCATTTGCAATAAGGAAAATATATTATCTTACGAAGAGTTAAACCATATTTTAAAGCAGCTTATTCCAGTTAATGGGGATAGGTCTGATATTAAGTCTCCATCTTTAAGAAAGGTGTTTGATGATGAATTGATCAGATTTTTTTGGAGAGAGATCGAAGCTTGGCGCCAGAGACAGCCAGAATCTTTTGCTGGGGAGACAAGGGGTCTCGACGTCTTTAGACAGACATTCTGCAACATATTTGCCCACAGGGGTATAAGAGACAGGGCAAAGGCGGCAATTGTCTTAGAGGCGCTTGAGTTTGTAAGAGAATATCTTTCTGAAAGTAAGAGGCTTCATGGCTGGAGCAGTTATGACAGCATGCTTGTTACCCTTCTTGAGGCCCTTAGAGGGAAAGGTGGTCAGGGGCTTGCCCGTAGGATTTCGTTCCGTTATCCGGTTGCCCTGATAGATGAATTTCAAGATACCGATTCCATTCAGTGGGGGATATTCAGGGCTATTTACAGCGACTCGAAACAGTCTAGGCTTTTTCTTATAGGAGATCCCAAACAGGCTATCTATGGATTTCGAGGGGCGGATATATTTACCTATTTAAAGGCCAAAAAAACGGTTGAGCCGTCTAGGCGCTTTAGTTTAGGGGTAAACTGGCGTTCTGCGCCTGCTATTGTTAATGCAATAAACCGTATCTTTTTAAGGGCTGGCAAAAGGGCCTTTGTGCTTGATGGCATTGAATATTCTAAGGTTGAGGCCAAAAAAGAAAACGATTGGCATCTCGAATTCGATGAGTTCTTTCACAAAAAAGGCCCTATGTCAAGGGTCTTTAGATCTGCTCCTGTTGAACTGTGGCTCTGCTTTGATGATGAAAATATATATGAAAAGAACGGGGAAGCGATTATTGGATCTACGCCTGCCATCGGTTCTGTAGAGGCAACGGCCAAGTGCATCAAACAGCTAATAGAGCTTGGCTCATATGGACGGCTCTTTTTAAAAGACCGCAATAATTTCAAGAGGCCGGTTGTCCCTGGAGATATAACCATATTGGTTGAGACACATCTGCAGGCCAGACAAATGAAGAAGGCCCTGTTTGAGCAAGGTGTCGCTGCAGTTTACTATGGTCCAGGCAGTATTTTTTCTACCAATGAGGCAAGAGAACTCCTATATATTTTAAGAGGTGTGCTTAATCCATCAGATATTCAAGCAGTTTTTACCGCTCTTGGCACCACCTGTCTTGGATACGATGCCCTTTCCCTTTTTCATCTGAAGGATCAATTTGAGGAATGGGACAGTATTGTAGATATTTTTTCAAGGCTTAAGGCCTTGTGGCAATCACAGGGTGTATTTGCAATGTTAAGGAGTCTTTTCGTTGACTTCAAAGTACCCAAGAGGCTTCTTGCTCTAAAGGACGGTGCCAGACGTTTAACAAACCTGAGGCAGTGCAGCGAACTTCTGGCAGCTGCTGAAACACAATATCCAGGTCCTGAGAGGCTGTGTTTATGGCTTAGAGAAGCTATTGAAAAACCTGATAACAACAGCGAAGAGCAACAGCTCAGGCTGGAGACCGATGAAAATCTTGTTACCATAATGACTTATCACAGGAGTAAGGGGCTTGAGTTCCCCATCCTTTTTCTTCCTTTTATTGGTCAGCTCGGCCTTGATTTGTCAAAGGGAATAAAGAAGTCCAAAGGACGCTACTATAGTCAGGAACATCAAAGCTATGTGATCAGGATGTGCGAGCCTTACAGGAATGTGTCATGGACTGAGATGGCTTGCGATACCGTTGTAACGGATAGTGATCCAATTTGGCATACAGAATTAAAGAGACAACTTGAAGCCGAGTATGTCCGACTAATATATGTTGCACTTACAAGGGCAAAATATAAAATTTATATGGCCTTTGATGATAAGGTCCAGCTATTGAATTCCACTTTTGGACGCCTTCTTTTCCCGCAAGAGGAAGGAAGAAGATCAGGAGGCCGCTCTTGTCCACGACAAAAGGGTGGGTTAGAGCAGCAAGGACTACAAGGTGATATTCAATCCTTTCCAATCGAAGATCGGTTGATCCACGAGGTCTTTGCTGGAGCCAACGTTACGGTAGTAAAAAGAAATCAGCTCGAAAAAGCCCTGGATTTTTCTAGTGAATTGGCATCAGCTAAAGAAGAGAAAAGGGTATTTTGCCTGGAACCCCTTGGAGAGGGACCTCTTGTAAGGCAGCAGTGGTCCCGAGCCAGTTTTTCCAGCCTTGTGCAAGAGAACGCCCCGTTTATCTCTCTACTAAAAAGGCCTCGTCAAGAACTAGAGACCTTACACCGTCAAGATGTCTTTGGTTTCCCAAGGGGTCCGGTTGCAGGTAACTGTGTTCACAGGTTTTTTGAAATCGCCTCTTTTGGAGCAGATAAGCCGGCCCTTTTAAAGGCAGCAAGGGTGGCTGTAGAGGAATCTGGTTTAGAAGATACATGGATAGAGGTTCTTTGTTCAATGGCTGAAAGGGTCTTCTCATGCCAGCTTGTTCCAGGACTCAGATTGAGGGATCTTCCTCCAGAGTGGCATGTCAAGGAGATGGAATTTTATATCCCTTTCCCCAAGGGGTTTGTTAAGCGCTTTTCTGGCCTGGACGAGTATTGCAGCAAAGGGGTTGTGAAGGGAATTGTGGATTTGGTGTTCAGGTACGATGGCCGTTTTTATGTGCTTGATTATAAAACAAATTGGCTAGGGGATACGAAAGATGATTATTGTCGCCAGGAAATGGAAAAGGCAATGGATGAGCATAACTATTGGCTGCAAGCAGCCATTTATGCCAAGGCCGTTCACTGCCATCTGTCTTCCTGTCTCAATGGCTATAGCTTTCATAGGGATTTCGCAGGGGCATTTTATCTCTTTGTGCGAGGGATAGATGAGGAAGGTGATACAGGCAGTTTTAACGAGAGGCCAGGGGTGTTGTTTATAAACAAAGACCGTATCTTAAGAGATTTCGATTGGCTTTTTAATGAGATAAAAGGAAGCAGGTGCAAGGGATAATGCCGGTTGGCCTTATGTTAGGAATACAGGGAAGGTCTGAAAAGGTCTTATCCGACCTGGAGCTTTTTAACCAGAAGATGGGCAGGCTTTTAGTGCCTAAATCTATAGATTCCCTTTCCGAGTTGGCCTCTTTGGGTATTGTAGATAGGATGAGTGTTGAGTTTGCCAGGTTCGTTTTAAGGGTGCATCTTTTGGAATCGCTTGAAAGAAAAGACAAAGAGGTTTTATCAGAGAAGTCCTGTGCAGAATTGGAAGCTATGGCCTTGGCTGCTTTTTTGGCAGCCGATGCCATCAGGAATTCTCATTCTTGTCTCTTGCTTCAACCCCATGCACTGCTAGATGCCCTGGATGCATCTGGCGGTCAAGAACTCTTAAAGGCCTTTGCTATCCTTTTGCAGTTATATGCTATAGAGAACGATCATGTTTGGAATACTAGAAAGTTTAGCTCGAAAGAGAAGGTGCTTGAAGAATTGCTTGACAGATTGAAGGGCGTCCTTGCCTGCTCGCCTGCTGTTGGTTCGCCTAACCAGATTAGACCCTTGGTGTTGGACGGCAACCGCCTCTATATACATAAATACTGGAGTTACGAAAGGCGTCTTGCTGAGAGATTTTTAAGGCTTGCCGGTGAACGTCCTTCCTTTTTGAGTGAGAACAATGACGATTCCATAAAGTCGGCCCTGAAAATGGTTAAGAGGCTTTTCCCAAAAGCTGATAAGACAGGGCCGGATTGGCAAAAGATTGCTGCATTAAGATGCCTCATGAGTAAACTGGTGGTTGTTTCTGGTGGACCTGGCACTGGCAAAACCAGGACCGTTACTGCCATGATGGCGGTTATTCAGGCAGCATGCCTTTATGGAAAGGGTCCGGTTTCTATCGGGCTATGTGCGCCAACAGGAAAGGCGGCTGCAAGGCTTACCCAATCTGTCAACGCAACAATGGCAGAGCTTTATTTACCTGAAGAGATCAAAAAGACACTTCCCCGTGAGGCCTGTACCCTGCATAGGCTTCTTGGAGCAGGAAGAGCCCCTGGTCTTTTTAGACATCATAGAGAGGCCCCTTTACCCTATCAACTCGTTATTGTAGACGAGGCATCTATGGTAGACCTTCCTATTTTTGCACATCTTTTGGATGCCCTGGCAGAGGAGTGTTCTTTGATATTGCTTGGTGACAAGGACCAGCTTGCATCTGTTGAAGCAGGAAGTGTTCTCAGGGACCTGTGCCTTGGTGCTGAGTTGGCAAATTTTTCCAAAAGTCCTGTTCAGGCTAATGAAATTGCTGCTAAAGATATTGGAAGTGGCCTTGGTAAAGAATCTTTAGCAATAGATAAGCCCTTGGATTTTATTACAAGTAGGAAGAAGTTGAGGAAATGTATTGTTGTATTAAGCCACAACTACCGTTTCAAAAAGGGAAGCGGACTATCAGAGCTTGCCCAAGCAATTAACAGGGGAGATTTTGCAGAGACATTTAGTGTTCTTGCCTCTCCCGATTTGCCTGACGTGTCTTTTGTGAATAGTTCTGATAAGCCCCTTGATCAACTTCTTAAAGAGGTTGCCAAAGAGTGGCTGATGAAGATAACCAGGGCAGAGACCCCTAAGGAAGCCTTACACATTTTAAACAAGTTTAAGGTGTTGTGTGCGTTAAAGCAATCTGCCTCAGGGGCAGACACTTTGAACAGTTTTATAGATGCAATGCTCCGTAAGGATGTTGGACCCCATCAATCCAGCCTTTATAAAGGCAAGGCAGTTGTTATAAACAGAAACGATTATCAGGTTGGATTATATAACGGGGATACAGGTATATGTTGGCCAGACAAAAAAGGCAGTTTGGCTGTCTGGTTTGAAGACGGATCTGGAAAGCTTAGAAAGTTTTTCCCTAGCAGGTTGCCTTCTTTTGATACAGCCTGGGCAATGACTGTTCACAGGAGTCAGGGATCAGAATTTGATAAGGTGCTTGTAGTGCTTCCTCCTGCCACCAGCATCATGGCTGGTAGAGAGCTTCTTTATACTGCTGTTACAAGGGCACGGAAAAAAGTAATAATCTGGGGAAGGCCTGAGGATGTTGAGGCATGCGTAAGGCAAAAGACCCTTCGTCATTCAGGACTTGGCAGATTGCTTTGGGCAGTAGAGTAGATCCGATTGCAATAAATAAATAATGTGTGCTACATAAAAAAGGCACCTGCAAAGGTTCGCAAGTGCCTGTATCTTCTGGTGGGCCGTCAGGGTCTCGAACCCCGAACCTACTGATTAAGAGTCAGTTGCTCTACCAATTGAGCTAACGGCCCCAAAGTTTCGGTCAATTAAATAATCTTCCTTATGCTGGCTGTCAAGAGAAAAACATCATGGTCATGGATACGGTTCGACTCATCTGATAGCGAGTAGGGGATATATCTTTACTTTAGGGATCAAGTCTTCAAGAATGGCAAATTATCATAAAAACGGATGCTGGCATGGCTGTTTGGTTGCTATTGTGGTAAAAAGTGTTTCATGCTTAAAAAGACAATGTCTCCAAGGCGCCAGCTAAGGTATTACTGGCTCAGGCTACTGAGATTAAGGGGTAGCCCTTTTTTTATTGCGAGGGGCATTGCAATAGGTGCATTTGTTGGAGTAACTCCAACCATACCCTTTCATACCATCCTTACCCTCTTCTTATGTGCAGTTTGCCGGGCCAATATTATAGCAGCCATTGCAATAAACTGGATTGTGAGCAATCCTATTACCATTCCTATTGAATACTATCTGTCTTGGAAACTTGGTGTGGTGATAACTGGTCAGCCAGTATCTTGGGATCAAGTCCAGCAGATGTTGGATGAGCTCCATTCTGTAGGTTTTTTTGAGGCAGTGGAGATGATATTTGCAAAGTTTCTCCAAGTGCTTTACTGCCTTATTGCAGGAGGGTTGGTATTGGCACTTCCTGTTGGATTGTTATGTTATTTTCTTGCAGTCTATTTTTATTTTTATAGGCAAAAGAAGAAACAGGAGCGCTTTTTAAAAAGCATAAGCAGAAAGAAAGACGAAGATTGAAGAAAGTTAGTCAGATACCGCCTTCCAAAAAGAGCCTGGGACAGAATTTCCTTTTAGATAAGGCTGTGCTCGAGCGTATAGTTTCCTTTATTCCAGGACGTTTCCAGGATTTGGTTATTGAGATAGGCACTGGAACAGGGGCGCTTACTAAGGTCTTGTGCCAGCGCTTTGAAAGGGTGGTTACTCTAGAAAAGGATGATAGGCTGGTGGCATGGCTCCATGAAAATGGAATTTTGCCAGATAATTGCATCTTAATACATAGAGATGTGCTTGAAGTCAGTTTTACCTCTATTGTGCAGTCGGAAAAAAGACAGGAGTCCGTGTTGGTTGGTAATCTGCCCTACAATGTTTCTTCTCAGGTGGTTTTTAAGATGTTTAATGAGAATAAGGTCATATCTGCAGCTTGTCTCCTCTTTCAAAGGGAAGTGGCAGAAAGGATAACGGCTTCTGAATCAAAAAAGGATTTTGGTGTGCTTAGCCTTGTTGCCCAGCTATTCTATAATGTTCGGAAGGTGATGGACATTTCTCCCAAGTTATTCCGGCCCAGGCCAAAGGTTGTATCTTCTGTGGTGCTTTTTGAAAAAAAGGAAAAGGAGCCAAACATAAAGGATACTAATATCTTTTTAACGGTGATAAAGGCGGCCTTTGCTCAAAGAAGGAAAAAAATTATAAACACGATGTCGAGCAATCTTAATATAGACAAAAGACTGCTTAACGATATCTTAAGAGAGGTGGATATTGATCCTTCATGCCGGGCAGAGAACTTGAAATTGCAAGATTTTGTGGCATTAACTAACAAAATGTGCGGGTATTTTTTTTAATATTTTGGTTCTATTTCTTGACAGTTTTGTTTATCTCATCATAATCTTTCAAAAAGCTTTAAAATTTTTATTTATGACTTCATCTAAGAAGAACAATCTGCAAATAAACAGACAAAAGGGGACATCTAGGACAGTCCGCAGTGACTTGGCTCGCTATAGCGAGCTGCTTGATAGATATGCCCAAGATATGCTTTTAGAGTTGCTAGAGGGCCTTGAAGAGATATTAAGTTTGCTTCCTGATGACATGACTCATAATCTGGATGAGGTCAGGCTTGGCATTGCCAAAGGACTTGTTTTCAATACATTAATAATGATTGAATCTGATTTTCTATTTAGAAAGCCTCAATATAGGCCTCTTTTAAAAAGACTGAAAGACAGCCTGTGTGTGCATCTGTTTGCTAACATTTTTCAAATGCCTGCAAGCGGAAAAGATTACGAATATTTTTCTTGTATATTTGAAGAAGAGTATAATCAACTCGGTCAGGAACTTTTAGGTTCATTTGGAGAAGACGAAGGTATTGAAAAGGATGCAAAAGTCCCTAATTTTAACTTTGGAAGGGATTCATTGGAATCCTGGTTGCCTTTTTTGGTATGCGAGTCCCTTGATGACAATCTAATGGAGCTTGTAAGCGATAAAGTGAAAAAACTTGCGGATTCGCTTCAGCTTAAGATGACAAGGGCTCTTTTATCCTAAGCCCTTAGTTATTCCCTACCATGAAAGAACAATTCCTCTTTTTAAATAAAGAGCTTGACTTGCGCAGTAGTTTGATTGTCAGGGCTGGTTCCATTTCGGCATGCTCTCTATTTTTGGCGAACACATTGAATAAAAGGCCTGCCCCGGTAATTTGGATTACTCCAGACAAAGAACTTACGCGGGAAAGAATGAAAGAGCTGGCATCCTTGTCTAAGTTTCCGGTATGGTCCTTGCCATCCTATGAGCATTTTGGTTTTTTGCCTTTTATTCCAGATGCCACCACAGCCGCTTTAAGGATAGAGGCCCTTAGTAACTTGCAGGAAAGTCGCCCGGGATTCTACGTGTGTGGTCCTTCCAGTCTGATGGAGAGATTTGTTCCGGGAGACGAGATCAGAAACAACAGCGAGTTGATAATGGAAGGCGAAGAGATAGAGAGACAGAGCCTTTTAAAGTGGCTGATAGAAACCGGATATGAAAGAAGTGCACGTGTATTGAGATATGGTCATTTTTCTGTCCGTGGCGAGATTATAGATATTTTCCCTCCAGGCTTTTGTCTCCCTGTTAGGCTCCTGTTTTTTGATGATTTGGTAGAGGAGATAAGGGTCTTTGACCCAGAGACGCAACGGACTGAAAAAAGGATACAAGAGGCTGTTCTTCTTCCTGCAACCGAATCGATCTTTTCCGATGCCCTTATTGAAAGGGCGAGAAGAGAAATAGTAGAGAAGGCTGGACAAAATGGCTGGAGCGGGAATCTGGTAAACCAGATCCTTCATGGTCTTGAAAACAGGAGACAGACAGAGGGAAGCCTTGCTCTCTTACCGTTTTTATACAAACGGCCTTGGACAATTTTTGATTTTTTTTCAGATGAAACGCTTGTGATAATAGAATCACCCTTTGGTGTTGCCAGTGCTATTTGGGAAAGTAAAAGGCGTATGGACGAGGCATATCAGGCCCAAAGGGACAAAGGACGTATCTTGCCCTCCTCTGACGGTTTTTGGCTCGATCCGTCTCAGATTCAAGAAAGGCTTGGGCGGTCAAGGCGAATATTGTTAAACCCTGCATTTGTCGCTTCAGATGATCATTTGGATCTTGTCGGTAAGGCTGATGGAGAGATGGATCTTCATGCGAAAGCTATTGAACCAGGATTTTTTGCATCAGGCACTGGTTCTGGTTTAGAGCTATTTGGCTCATTTTTTCAAAGGATAAATAGATGGCTACAAGATGATGCAAGGATCTTTCTTGTTTCAGATGGCGGTCTTGGCATGGAAAGGCTTGTTGCCATTCTTGATCACTATGATCATAAATATCAAGTCATAGAAGATCCCGAAGATATTTTAGGCAATGTTGATAGAAATGGACGTACCCTTTTTCTTGTCAAAGGTTATCTTCATGAGTCATTTCATCTTGTTGAATCCAATGACATTTTTATTGCCGAGCACGCCTTCTTGGGCAGCCCTGTAGCTTCGCGTCAGAAAAGGAGCAGGGGCAAGTCAAAAAAGAAAAAACTGGTATCCCTCTCCGAGCTACTAGAAGGTGATCTCGTAGTCCATAGAGATAAAGGGATAGGCAGATACCTTGGGCTTATAAGAATGAAGGTGGCGGGAGTTGAGGGGGAGTTCATACATCTTGAATATCAAGGGGGTGATAAGCTTTATGTCCCTGTGGATAGGTTAGGACTTCTTCAAAAGTATGTAGGTCTTGAAGGTAGGGAGCCAAAACTTGATAAACTTGGAGGTCGGGCATGGCAGATTAGAAAACAAAAAGTGAAAAAGGCAATAAAGGAGGTTGCTCACGAGCTTGTAGAGCTTTATGCCTTAAGAAAGATTAAAAAAGGAGTGGTTTTTAACGAGCCAGATGAAATGTACCGGCAATTCGAGGCATCTTTTCCTTATGATGAGACACCGGACCAGTTACAGGCTGTTAGGGATATTATAGAAGACCTGCAGGCTGACTATCCAATGGACAGGCTTCTATGTGGAGATGTAGGTTTCGGTAAGACAGAGGTGGCCATGAGGGCGGCCTTTTTGGCAATCGAAAGTGGATACCAAGTAGCTGTCCTGGTGCCGACAACGTTACTTGCTGAACAGCACGAACGGACTTTTAGGAACAGGTTTGCTAACTTTCCGGTGACAGTAGCTGGTCTTAGTCGTATGAAATCAAGGATCGAACAGCGGCAGGTCCTTGCAAGACTCAAAGAACATAAAGTTGACATACTTATTGGTACACACAGGCTTTTGCAGAGTGACGTTGTTTTTAAAAACTTGGGCCTTATCATAATAGATGAGGAGCACAGATTCGGCGTCAAACACAAAGAGAAACTAAAACTTCTGGCAAGAGATATTAACTGCCTTAGCCTTACTGCTACACCTATTCCACGTACTTTGCAGCTTTCGCTCCTTGGCATCCGTGATCTCTCTATTCTTGAAGTCCCTCCAAGAGGCAGAATTGCCATCAAGACATTCTTGGCTGAATATGATGATGCCATAGTTAAAGAGGCAATAGAGAGGGAGTTGCAGCGGAGAGGCCAGATATTTTTCGTTCATAACAGGGTTAAGGGTATATATAGGGTTGCAGAGCATATTGCTACACTTGTTCCGAATGTCAAGGTTGATGTAGCCCACGGTCAGATGGAGCCTTCAGAGCTTGAAAAGAAGATGATTCAGTTCGTCAGGGGTGAGATAGACTGTTTGGTTTGTACTACAATAATAGAGTCAGGCCTTGATATCCCCTCTGCCAATACTTTGATTATTAACAGGGCTGATATGCTAGGTATTGCAGATCTTTATCAGTTGAGAGGCAGAGTAGGACGCAGTGATCGTCAGGCCTATGCATATTTGTTTGTGCCTAACCTAGAGGCAATGAGCAGAGATGCCTCCCTTAGAATAAAAGCTATTATGGAAACAAGTGATCTTGGCTCAGGTATGAGCCTTGCGATGCATGATCTTAAGATAAGGGGAGCTGGTAATTTACTTGGTGTTGCTCAGGCGGGTCAGATATCTGAAGTGGGTTATGATCTTTATCTTGATCTTTTGAAAGAGGCTATAGATGACATAAAAGGAAATGCGGAAATTGACAGATATGAGCCGGAGGTGAATCTTGGCATACCAGCCTTTGTGCCAGAAGAATATTTGCCAGATGTAAGCGAACGCCTAGAGCTTTACCGGTGGTTTTCCCAAATTGAAGACGAGAAAGACAAGGACGATATCGTGAGAGAGCTTGAAGATAGATTTGGGATAGTACCTAAAGAGGTAGAAAATTTGTTAGACGTTATGATAGTGAAATCCCTTTTGCGAGAGTTTAACTGTGTAAGGCTTGATGGCAATAAGGAAAAGGGCCCAAGACTTACCCTGACTTTTGGTCCCGATGGACCTAAAAGGGCTAACAAGTTTATTGAGCTTGTACAAAAAGATGGCCGTCTTAGGCCTCTTCCAGGCGACAGAGTGCTTATCGGGCTGGATTCAAACAAAGTGGCCTCTGTGGGTTTCATAAAAGAGACAATCAGGCTATTGAAAGAATTAGTCAAACTTACTAATTAATAGTTTGGGCCATATATAATGAAAATTTTTTGTTATGAAAAATTAGAAGCCCTTTTAAAGGACAAGGACAAAAAATGAAGAAAACTTCTCTATTTTGGATTATAATTTTGGTTTGCGGATTCTTATCATCTGTTTCTTTTAATGCCCATGCAGTTATTGTTGACAGGATAGTCGCAGTAATAAATGGCAAGGTCATAACTCTTTCTGAACTTGAGAAAAGGGCTGCACCAATACTGGCAAAGTACCTCGATCCAGATATGTCTCCTGAAGAACAGGCAGAGATAAAACAGAAGATCTATGCCCAGATACTGCCACAGATGATAGATGACTACTTGGTAGATGAAGAAATAGACAGGCTAGGTATAAAGGTAACGGATGCCGAAGTTGAGGCTACCATAGATAATATCTGCAAGAGTAACGGCTTGACTCGGCAGGAGTTTGAAGAGAAGTTGAGAAGTGACGGCATTTCTATTGATGAATACAAGAAGCAGATCGCTACACAAATAGAAAGGATCCAGCTTGTAAACGCAGAGGTCAAGTCTAAAATTGTAATTACAGATGAGATGGTGAAGGATTATCTGAGAAGACAAAAGGGTAGTAGCGGCTATGAGGGACCTTTTTATATACTTGAGCATATATGTATTGTGCCAGAAGGAGATTCTTCAGCGGCACGAGAGAGGGCCAGAAAACGTGCTGAAGAGGCATTAAAGGCGCTTGAGAATGGAATGTCATTTCAGGAGGCAGCCAGGCGTTTTTCTAGCGATGTTCCTGTTGCAAAGGATATAAAACTGGGAGTCTTTAGTCTGGATGAAATGGCCCCCTATATTAAGGAGGCAGTTAAAAGACTTTCTCCTGGCGAACATTCTGGGATCCTTGAAACCCCTTTGGGCTTTGAAATACTTCGTCTTGCTGGTATATCCAATGCAAAAGATGAAGAAGTCGATCCTGCCACTATGGAAGAAGTTAGAAGAAAGTTGTACAACCAAGAAATAAATGAGCGTTTTCAGGAATGGCTTAATGAATTGAGGTCCAAATCGACTATAAGGATCTTGTTGTAGGCTGTCCCAGGATGTTCTTAGAGATAGCCTGTAGTTGATTTTAAGAGATCAAGGCAGGGATATAGTTCAATGTCAAAGGAAACAGTAGGTGAATTTTTAAAGAAAGAAAGGGAACTAAGACAGATAACTATTCAGGAAGTAGCTGAAGGCACCAAAATCTCCATAAGTCGTCTAAGGCTTATCGAAGAGAACCGATTTGATGATCTGCCTGCTGAGGTGTTTGTCAGGGGCTTTATCAGAAACTACGCCGACTATATTGGAATTGATCCAGAAGAGGCCATCTTAAGGCTCGAAGAGGATCTCGGGGGCCAGTCAAATATGAGCAGCAGACAGCCTGAAATGGTTGCCACTACTTCTATCGATGTAGGTTCAAGGGATTCGAAAAGGTTTTTAGGCATAGTGATAGGAACAATTCTTGTTTTTCTGGTGGCGGCGGGTATCTATTATTTCTTTTTCTATGGCAAAGGCCAGTTGCGGCTCTTTTCATATGGTGTAAATTCGTCTGTTACTACTGACACAAAAGACGCAGAGTCTAAAAATACAGAAGGGGTATCTTTTGAAAAGGGGGAAACAGGCCCTAAGATTCTTTTGGAAGAGGAGACCAACTCTAGCAATATAACTAACACGGTTCCATCTAAACCTTAATGGCTATCTGGTATTTTTGAAGGATTTGCTGTTTCTTTTTCCAATGCCCATTAGCAAGAGTTACAATTCGTTGGTTATCGGTTCTGCCAGCACTGGAGAGAGTGATCTGTTGGTTACCCTCCTGTGTAAGGGGAAGGGAAAGATAAGGTGTATAGCAAAGGGGGCGAAAAAGAGCGCCAAGAGATTTATGAATGCCCTTGAGCCATTTACTCACATTGATGCAGTAATACGTATTTCAAGCAGATCTGGTCTAGGTCTTCTTGAGAATGCAGAGATTAAGGAAGGCTACGAGGCTATAAGGAGTGACTACAGGAAGTTCGTGCTGGCAAACCTATGTATAGAATTGGTTGATCTGTGGTGCAGGGAAGGCCAAGAAGAAGACAGAATTTATATACTCCTCTTGTGGTATCTTTCGAGTTTGTGCAAAGGAAAGGACAGCCTTACAAGTACCCTTGTTTTTAAAACCAGGCTCCTTGATGCATGCGGTTATTTATCGTGCTTAACTAAATGTAGTAATTGTAATAGGCCTGTAAATGGACGCCGGATATTCTACAACCCTACTAATGGTCAGACGTTTTGCCAAGAGTGTCAAGCCATACAAGGTAGCTGCAAAATCAGCGTCGCCACTGTTATGTCCATGTGTTTTTGGCAGCGCCAACCACTTGAAAGGATTTTCAGGCTAAAGGTCAACACCTTGGTGATGGAAGAGGCATGGACTTATCTCAAAACCATTCATAGTAACATTCTTGAAAGGCAGCCACAGACATATAGATTGACCAAACATCTGTTTGGGCATGCTGGATAATTTCTGCCTGTTGGATAGAGTTGTTTTTGGAATCAAGATGCCTGATTCTTAGAGGCAGGCTATTGATGCAGCTTTTTCCCTTTGGTGCCTTTTTTGGTTATCAAGAGTGTGAAATAGGAAGGTTTTTGTCCGTCCCATTTATTAAGTTTCTTTGTGATAGATTCTCCTTCAAGGCCTACCCGCCTTGCTGCAACAGTTTTGCCTTTTAGTCCGAGTTCTTCGAGTGTCTCTATTATCTGCTGATAGTGCCTGTATGCCTTCAGTATCACCATATTGTCGCATTGAGTAATTGTCCGTCTTATCTCATTGCTCCCCTTTGCTCCTGACACAATGGTTAGCGATTCTTCGCCCTCGGCAAGCGGTATCTTCAGTTTTGCAGCCGCAGCCTGAAAAGATGTAATGCCAGGGATAACCTGTACTTTTATGTGTGGGTCTTTATCTGTGATTGACCTTAACAGATAGGTAAATGTCGAATAAGTGGAAGGATCTCCAAGGGTTACGAATGTTGCATCATCTCCTTTTGATAAGATTTCTATTATTCTTAAGGCCGCATCTTGCCATGCCTGTTGCAATATTGCCTTGTCTCTTACCATGGGGAATACGAGACGGATTATCTGTGGATTGTTTTTCAGATAAAAAGAGGCAACAGACAGGGCAAGGCTTTTTTGGTTTTTGCCAGATGTTGCAGCAAACAGGTACTTTGTGCGTTCTAGGACCTTTGCTGCCTTGACCGTTACGAGCTCGGGGTCTCCTGGCCCGACTCCTATGGCATAAAGGGTACCTCTTGGATTCATTTTGATTGCGCCTCAGGGGTTTCCGATTGCCTGTAAGTCGATTGTTCGCCAGCGATCTTATAAAGGTATTTTCTAAGAAGCTCTACGGCCTGAACAGAACGTGGGCCTGGCCGGGAAAAGAGAAATTCATCCACTATAAGTATGTGTCCCTGTTTGACCGCTTCGATTGCCTGAAAATTAACCCGTTTTTTGATATCTAGATTGGTTCTGTTCATAGGGCCTTTTTGGATGATATATACATCGGGAGCGTCCAATATTATTTGCTCAACGCTATAACGTACGAATTTTTTATCTAATTTTACAGCATTTTCTCCTCCTGCTTGAGCAATGATGTCATTAACAATATTTCGTTTTGCTGCAAATAGTAGACTTGGATAGCTTACTTCAAAGATGACCTTTGGTTTTGAAGGCAAAGGATAATCTTTTTGACACTTGTCTAATCTGGCCTTGATGGTTTTAATCAGCTTTTGACCTTCTTTGTTATGGCCACATAGTATTGATATACGCTTTATGGTAGAAAAAAGTCCTTCAAACGTTGTGGGGTTGAATATGGCAACAGGGATCTTCATGTTTCTTAATTTCTGAACCACTATTTGGCTCCCGTGCCTTGAAGAACCCTGGATTACCAAGTCCGGTTTAAGGCCAACAATCAATTCCAGATTTGGCCTCATGTGTGTGCCTATCTTGGTTTTTGTCTTGACTTGTGATGGCCAGGAGTCCCTCTTTGTGACTCCTGCCAAGGCGTCACACGCCCCTATGGCACATACTGTTTCTGTAATTCCTCCATACAGGCTTACTATCCTCTGGGCAGGCCTTTTTAGGCTTATCTGGCAGCCTGTGTCGTCAGTTATTGTAATTTCAGCATGGGCCAAACAATAGTGAAAAGGCAAAAGCAAGGCCAAACAAAACAAAGAGAGATGCATGTCCTTGTAAGATAATTTCAATATTCCAATCCTCTTTTTAAAAAACAAAAAGCCCGAATCCCACAGAAAGGAGATTCGGGCGCCCTTTTACCCGTAGATCTCTACCATGTCTGCAAGCTGGGCCTTGGCCAGCAATGCAAACTAGAGCCCGACGCCGGTATCCTGACTTGTGGATCTTTCTACTACCTGAGCCTTCCCATCACAAGAGAGTGTGACAGTGGCATCTTTCAGGTTTCGTCCCCACTTACAGTGGCGGGCCCGTTCTGGATTTTCACCAGATTCCCAAACGTCAGACCCTTTATCTTTAACCTAATTATTTAAGTCATGAATCAAAAACAGTCAACCTCCATATGTCCTGGAAAAGATGCACTATCTCCTTATCAAGAGAGGATATAAAATCAGCTATGGTAGTGAAATGGGAAGAGGGGTATAGCAGACAGTGCCATAAAAATGACATTCTCCTTGCAACACCAGGCTATCTTTCTGCTTGAAACTATTCCTTTTCCACGAATGATAATCCACAGTAGCTTATTCAGTGTATGTCAAAAGATTCTTGACATACTTTGGTTCGTTTTTAATGTGATCTCCTTCTAATAGAAAATCCTCAAATATTTCCAGAATCCTGGGAATAATGACCTGTTGGAGTTCCAGCCGAGATAGACCGCCTTGTTCATCTGAAGAAATAGGCCCAAGCATTTCAGTCATGTATTTTGTGAGTTCCTGCCTATTAAAATTCCTTATCTTGTCGTAAAGTAGTCCCAGTCTTTTCTTGTCAATCGGCGTTGTATTGAAATTTGCATCTAGTAGCAGGTTGGCGACCATTGTTGCAAGTGCACTATCTACTGCAAGCTCTTCAGGAGCTAGCATGTTTGTCTTTTCCCAATCTATTCCGGTCTTCAACTTGTCAAAATATGGTGCCAGAAGGTTAATGACCTTATGCCACGAAGATGCCTCATTTACGAGTCTTTCCAAGATCTGGAGGTCCGAAAAAGTTGCGACAAAACCGGCTTGTCCTTCTTCAGGAATAAAGAGCATAGAGGGTCTTTTGGCTGCCTCTTCTACGACCTGTTTTAGGTGATGCGGTATAATATTGAACCGCTTATCTTTTAAAATTTGTCTTGCTTTTGTGCCTGCTGGCAGAAGTAGGGCAGAAGCCAATCTGGCAATTTCTTCAAGATAATGGGTTGCCAAGATTTGGGAAGGTTGTTTGTTGAGTCGAGCAGATAGGTGCTCAATGCCAAGATTGATCATTGAAAAGGCCTTCTTTAAACTTGCTTGAAGTCTTTCCGGATCATCTAAATCAACTAAGTCTGCCATTAATATTTTGTTTGCAACCCCTGTTGCTTCCCTGATTATTCGTTCCATAAGCGGACTACCAGCGAGTCTGCCAAAGGCTTCGTATAGCACAGGGAAGTCTGTCACATAAAGGGTTGGGACAAAAGGAGGCATGTCATAGTTTACCGGCAGGGCCTTTAGGATTGGATCGTCTAGATCGATAATATGCATCTGTTCAGGTTTTAGGGGTGTGTATATATCAAGAGAGTCATAATAACTTGGAATTCCAAAGTCCCCAATCCGTCCGCACCTAAATCTGTAAGCAGTTTCCAGGTTGTGGCTTGGGGTTTCCCATAACATGGTTTCAAATATATCCCGGTATCTCCCAGAATCTATTTCCAATATAGCAGTTATGAGGCGAATAAAGAGGGGCGCCAGTTTTTTCTTTTTGAAGTCAATAAAATAGACGTTGTCTAGGGTAAAAGGTGGTAAGAGATCCTTTGCCTCTTGGATGTCCATGTCATCCGGCCTTTTAATCACCTTTATAAATTCGTTTAGCACTGCTGGAAATAACCAAGGATCTTGATGTAAAATCCATCTGAGCCACTGCTTTAAACTGTCTTCAGACAGTTCAAACATCACGAGTAGCCATGCAGCTATCTTGTCTGCCCTTAGTAGGTCTTTTCGCCACCAGTCAAGATCAAATATGAATTGCAATTGTTCTGGTGTTGAAAGGCCAAGTAGTATGCTGGAGTCCTGGACCCCGGTTGCCTTTATAGTCCAGAATAGTTCTTCTACTGGCATGTTAGCAACGATTTGCTTGGCCATTCTAGAAGAGGTTATAATCTCAAATCGTTTTTCCCAGGGAGTAGTAAGTACCAGATTTAACTGTTCTGGCAGCTCCATGGTATTGATTCTGGTTTCTAAATCTGTTTTCTTGATGCTGTGGTTAGTTGGCTTCAAGTTATCTTTCATAGCTCCGATAAAGAAAAAAAGTCTATAATTGTGAATTATGGAAATTTTGGGTATTGTGATTAGGTACCAAACGTTAATCATAGCTAACAGCTTTAACAAGTAGGCTTTATAAAAATGGCAGACCAACATCATAGTGTTCCCCTCCGGATACTTATAGCCGAGGATGAGAAAAATATAGGCGATCTTCTAAGCGAGCTTCTTGATCAAGAAGATAGGGAGATAACCCTTGTTCAAAACGGCCTTGAGGCCCTGAGCAAGCTGAAGGAAAACAGATACGATCTGCTAATAACAGATTTGATGATGCCGGAGATAGACGGGATGGAAGTGCTGCATCAGGCAAAGAAACTTCATCCTGATATTATGGTTATAATTATAACTGGTTATGCATCCTTAGAGACGGCCATTCAGGCTGTTAAAGAAGGGGCATACGATTATCTTAGAAAGCCTTTTCGTCTTGAAGAGTTGAAGATCAGTGTAGATAATGCCTGTGAAAAGATAAAGCTTCAAAGGGAAAACCAGAGGCTCATAGAATATGTCAAGACAATAGCAGCAGCCAAAAAACAAGAAGATGGTTCAGAATCCCCTTCCCAAGAAGGTGGAATGAGTCAGAAGGCCCTTTTTGGTCCCGAGTGGTTTTCGCCTTTTATTTTTCAGCATCAAAATGGGAGCGTAGATAAAGAAGAGGTGTTGAGCCAGTTAGAGCGACTTGCCAGGCTCAAGGCACAAGGTGTTATTACGGAAGAGGAATTTCAGTCCTTAAAAAAGAAACTGTTCCAGCAAATTTAGAGCTACTTTAGATGCAGACCCCCTCTACTTCTATAAAACAATCCAACCCCACCTTTCCTGAAGGAGGGCGCCTCTGGCGTGTGTTGATAGTAGATGATGATCCAAACATCATAGATATGCTGGAATCCTATCTGAAGTTTCAGAAAAAATACGAGGTCTTTAAGGCATCGAATGCCCTTGATGCTTTTGCTGTACTGGATCAAGCCGTGGATGTGGATGTGGTGTTCGTAGACATCAATATGCCAGGCATGACTGGCATTGAGTTTGTTGAAAGACTCAAGGCCAGAGACAGGACTATAGTTTCTGCCATAATTACAGGGGAACCTTCCATGGACGTGATTGTAAGGGCCATGAGAAGTGGGGCCTCTGACTTTTTGTCAAAGCCTTTTAAATTCGATCAGCTTCAGGTAGCCCTTGAGAGGCTTATTAAGGAAAGAAGCATCCTTCTTGAGAACCAATTTCTCACAGAAGAGGTCAGGGTTAAAAAGCTCCTGGAGCAGATGAACAAGAAACTGGAAAAGAAGATGCGGGAACAAAGTATCCTCTTTTCCATCAGTGAGACCCTTGCAAAGACTAAAAATACCAGCGAACTGTATGAGACCCTTGTGGAGTTAGGTGTTAGGCTGGTGGATGCTGCCCAGGCTATGTTGTGGGTTAGAGAGGAAGAGAGTTCTTCTTTGGTTATGGTAGCCTCTATAGGACGTGTTCAAAGTAGTCTGTATGAAGTGCCCATGGATGCCCTTGATCATCCTGTGGTAAAAGTGATTCAAGATGGCATTCCTGTCCTCGGACAAAATCCTATTAGCCCTTATTCTGGTTCGGAAGAAAAGTTGCCTTACGAGAAGGGTTGCTATCTAATGGTTCCCTTTCGTATAAGGGAGGAGATCCTTGGTGTGCTTTGTGTTGCATCACCAGACATAGATTCTGAAAGTGCACACGAGTATTTGTTTCTTCTTCATATACTGTCAGAAAGGGCAAGTCTTACCATAGAGAATATCCTTCTCTATGACAGCCTTTTCATGAACCTCCATGCTACCCTAAGGGCGCTTGTAAGGAGCTTGGAGGCAAAGGACCCCTATACGAAACTTCATTCCGAGAGGGTAACCCAGTGGGCAGTAGCCATAGCCAAAGAGATGAACTGTACAGATGAGGAGATCGAGTCTCTAACATTTGCCGGACATCTCCATGATATTGGCAAAATCGGAATTAGGGATCAGATACTGATGAAGCCCGGCAGATTAACCAGAGAGGAGTATGAGATAATAAAGACCCATCCTGTCATAGGAGCAGAGATAGTGGGGCATCTGGGTTTACTCAAGGTGGAGACATCTATAATAAGGCATCATCATGAAAGGTGGGATGGCAAAGGCTATCCAGATGGCCTAAAAGGAGAAAATATTCCAAAATTGAGCAGAATATTGGCAGTTGCTGATACCTATGATGCTATAACTTCAAGACGGCCATACAGGGATGCGATGCCAGATAGATTTGCCTACGAGGAGATTAAAAAGAATTCAGGAACCCAGTTTGATCCAAAGGTGGTAGAGGCCTTCTCTCGTTTGATAGAAGAAAAGCTGAAACAGCCAGAATAAAATAATATGTTTTCTTAAATTTCTACTTTTTGCTAATTTTTTTTTGAACCGGTTGTAAAAACCTCCCAAGCCAATATATACTTCCTTCATAAGTTAGGTTTATGTTGCTGGTTGCACATTATACAGGCGTCTCCACGACCCTTATTGAGGTACATGAGGAGGGGAGCAACTATGTCAAGGGCAAAAGACGGACCAGAGTTAAATCTTTTGAGATATTTTAGGGATAGCCTTATCGGAAGAAACGCCAAGGGTATAGTTCATAATATGAACAGTCCTTTGCAGGTTCTTTCGATGCAGATAGAACTTCTTGGAATGGATCTAAATTTATTGGCGTCCATTCAATGCGAAAATAGCCAAATTTCTTCTGGTATACAACAGGCGATAGACAGGCTCGGCCAGCTTGAAGAGATAGTGGCTAAGATAAACCATCTTGTTAAGCTGGTGGGTTCTAGGGTAACAGATGATCAACAAGATGACGAAGAAGGGCCAATCATGGTGGCTCATTTATTAGAAGAGACCGTTGAATTCTGGAGGTCTGATCTCTTTTTCAAACACAAGGTTGCTCTTGATTTTTCTGTGCCAAAAGTGTCTCCAGTTGTTGTCTCTAAAGAACGCTATCTAAAAGATGCCCTTGACAGTGTACTTTTTGCCTGTATCCAGGTCCTGAAAAGTTCGCATGAGCCCAGTCTTCGTATTTCTGTAGCATGTGAGCCTGAATCCAGTCTGTCAATAACATTTAAGCCCATTGGAGCAGATTTTCCCCTTGAAAAGATAAGTGATCTTGCTTCCTTTATTGAAGGAGGCAGTAGCTTATCAAGGTCTGCGTCATCTTTTTCCCCTCTTGATCTATCACTTGCAGTGGCCAAGATGAGCATAGAAAAAATATCAGGCGATTTTCATTTGGATGAGCAATTTATAAGGATAGGTTTGAACACAGCAGCACAGTAATGGTTCAGAGACCTGTATCAGATCTGGTCTGTTTTGGAGACAGCATAACCGAAGGTTATTTGGTGCCTTCTGACTCGTCATATCCGTCTGTACTTTCAAGGCTCTTATCCATGCCATGCCACAACCTTGGAGTTAGTGGAGATACTACTTTTGACGGTTTAGAGAGATTCGGCCAACTTACACCCTATCTTGAAAGGGAATACCACATAGCGGTGTTAATAGAGTTTGGCATTAATGATTTTTTCATTGGATTTTCAAAGGAGCGTTTTGCCATTAACTTATCACTTATGGTTGAACAAGTGTTGTATGCTGGTCAGTTGCCTGTAATTCTTGGCTTTGAAATGGATTATCCTGGAGTTGCCTCATGGATTAATGTATATGAAAATACGGCCATGCGTTTTTCTGTTCCACTTTACCCCAATATTTTTTCTGGGCTTTTTGATATAGATGGGGCGTTTCTTTCAGATGGCCTTCATCCATCGGTTATTGGCTATAAAAGGATGGCAGAGAATATCGGAAAGTTTTTGTTGTCTAAAGGAATTGTTAGTGGTCTTTAAATAGCTCTTCAGAATCTTTTATGAGTATCTAGTCAGTTGCAATTTATCGTTTGTATTGCTATGCCAGACCAAAATTGGATAGACTAATCCGGTTTTGCTATGTCAAAAAAATGGCACAAAAGATTTGACACCAATATCCCCCTTTATTAACCTAATTTTATAATCGAGTGATATGAAAAATTAGTTTACTGTGGGGCTGTTTCCTTTCAGGATATTATAAGGATAAGGAAGCCTGGGAGATTAGAAGAGGCAGGAAGAAGATGAGAAACGAGTGTGTTTTGGTCGTCGATGATTCTTCAGACATTAGGCTTACTATGGCAGAGGTGTTGAAAGCCAAGGGGTTTTCTGTTGAAAGCGCAAGCGATGGCCAGGAGGCTATCGAACTTCTTGGCAACCGTTTTTTTGATATTGTACTTACCGATCTAAGTATGCCAAGAAAGACGGGGATGGATGTGCTTCGTTACGTGACTCAACATTCTCCCGAGACCATCTGTATAATTATTACAGGTTTTGGTTCCATTCAAGGAGCTGTAGAGGCTTTAAAGATCGGGGCCTATGACTATCTTTGCAAGCCTATAAAGCCAGACGAGGTGACCATACTTATAGACAAGGCCCTTGAGGTGCGAAATCTCAAGAGGGAAAATAAGAACCTAAAGAAAGAGCTGAAGACGAGGTATGGTTTTGACAACATCGTTGGAAATAGCAAGGCGATGCAGGAGGTCTTTGGCCTTGTTGAAAAAGTTGCAGATACAGACAGCACTGTGCTTATTACGGGTGAGAGTGGAACTGGCAAAGAACTTATAGCTCATGCCATTCACTATGCCAGTGACAGGAAGGAAGGTCCTTTTATTCCGGTAAATTGTGCTGCCATTCCTGAAGAACTCTTAGAAAGTGAGCTTTTTGGTCATGAAAAAGGGGCCTTCACTCATGCCATCAAGACAAGAATAGGCAGGTTTGAATTAGCTAACAAGGGTACAATTTTTCTTGATGAGATAGGTGAAATGAGCCCTTCCTTGCAAGTTAAGCTCCTAAGAGTCCTTCAGGAGAGAAAGTTTGAGAGGGTCGGTGGTGCAAAGACCATCTCGGTAGACATCAGGGTGGTTGCTGCTACGAATCAGGATCTGGAAAAGGCGGTAAAGGAAGGACGGTTCAGGGAAGATCTTTTTTATCGCCTGAATGTGATACCAATACATGTGCCTCCTTTGAGGGAGAGACGGAGTGATATTCCACTTCTGGCAAAACATTTTTTAAAGAAGTACTGCAAGGGAAAGAAAAAATGTGTAGAGGGCATTACAGACGAGGCGCTTGAAATCCTTTCAAGATACAATTGGCCTGGAAATGTCAGGGAACTGGAAAACATAATCGAAAGAATGGTGATATTAACTAACGGCAGTATGATCACAAAGGAAGATCTGCCCTATCAGATAATAGAAAAGGCGGGTGATACCTTGTCTGTCAGGGGAATGGCGGCAGATGTGTTGGAGTTCCCTGAAGATGGACTCAGTCTTAGCCAAGCAGTATCTGAGCTTGAAAAGAGATTGATACTCAAGGCATTAGAGCGTACAGGCGGTGTAAAAAATAGGGCGGCCAAGCTTTTGAAGATGAACCGAACCACCTTGATTGAGAAGATGAAAAAGCTTGGCCTTATGCCTAAATCCAAAAAGGCAGCTTGAGAATCGAACAGAAAAATGATGAACACCAGATATATTGTAACAGTAGGAATTATTGCCAGTCTGATGTGTTTTTCTGTGCTTACAGGCCATGGAAATTGTGCATCTTCTGATAAGACTCCTTTGGTGGCAATGAAGCCTGTAGTGTCAGAACCTGAATCCATTAGCTATGTAGGAAAGGCTTTATCAAGGATGCTTTTGACAAGGCTGTCATCTGAGGGGATAGACGCGGTGTTAGTAAGTGAGACCTCAAGTTCTGATCTAATGTCTGTTGCTGACTTTGTTATTACCGGAAAGGTGGTTATGGCAACAGATTCTTATGAGGCCTTTTTTGAGTTAAGGTCGTCAAAAGATGGGAGTCTCATTAAGCATTGGGACTTAAAGGCCTCTAATCTTGGAGTCCTTGCAAGGGATACGGCTTTGCTATCGGCCAAAATTTCAGACACTATAAAAAATACAGGTGATGTACTGGTTGCCAATACGGTTTCGAATTTTGCAGCCCTTTCAAGTTCAGATTTAAAAAAGATCAAGACAGACGACGAGTTTGCTATGGCTAGGCTTCATCCTGACATCCTTGTGAGGGAGAAGCTGGAGAAGGACGAACTAAGAGAGATTGAGCAGCAAAAGAGAAGGGCTGGGGCCGGTGTGTCACCCAACAGGCATGCTTCTGAAGCTGAAAATGATTCTTTTATGCCCCTGCCAGATGTATATGATACGGGTGATGATGTGCCAGAGGATCAGAACATTGAAAACAGATACAAGGACAAAAAGCATGCTTCTTCCTCTGAGGCCGAAGATGATTCTTCCTTTATGCCTGTTCCAGACGTATACGATCCTGATGATGATGAAGATGCTGTTGAAAAAACAAAGAATCTGGATGTAGTCGGTAATACACAAGGCCAAGAAGGTGGGGAAAGGGTAAAAGTTGATACAAGCCAATCCAGTAGCGGGAACAGCTGGTACTCTTGGCTGTGGCCTTTTGGTGATGACAATAGCAAAGATAAGAACGAGGTGCCATTGGTCTCTCAGGCCAAAGAGACAAGGCTCCAAAAGGAAGAGTCCGACAAAGAGCCCATAGAAATTTCATCTGTACAGGAACTTCCGATCCCTGCTCCGCCCCGTGTTAAGTTTGAAATTCCAGAGCCTGTTCCTCTGGATGAAGCACTGAGTAAAATCGAAGACATAAAAGTGGAGAAGAGAAAGAAAAAACACTGGCTTTCTTGGCTATGGCCTTGGACAGAAGAAGAATCTGAGGGGGTTGGGAAACATGCCTTCATATCTCAAGATGCTTCAAAGGGGCAGGCTGTCGCAAAACAAGAAGAGACTCTTCAGGCCTTTGATTCTGATAGGCAAATTGATGCCATGAGGAGGCATGTAGGGCTGGAAATAGATAAGCCGGATTCTGAAGGTGGGATACAGTCAGCATCTTCTCCAGAAATTATGGATTCTGAGGAGCCAGAAGAGGGGCCTTCTGTTTCTGATTCAAGTCATGTTAAAAGACCTGAGCAGACGGAAGGTCCGATCTGGCAATGGAATTGATTGCCGGTTTTCAAGCAATTAGTAGGGAGTTTTTAGGGCGTATCTGCTATCTTTAGACCCGCTGGTCTTTTTTTATAAGGTCTTCTAACCTTTATAAGGAGGGGCAAGGTGAATCCAGACAAAAAGTTGTTGCTGCTTGGCTCACAAGTCCGGATTACAAATTTGCCAATAAAGGAAGTTAGTATGATTGCCGAGGGTAGCCTGCCTGCCTATGGATACAATCCTGGAGATTTTATCGAGCTTTTGGCAGGTGAGGTCACTACTGAAGAAGGAAGGCTTGAGCAGTGCCTTACATGGTTATCTTCCTTTTTGACACCATCCGAGCTGTCTCCAAAAATTAATACCATATCTTATGGAGAGCCCAGAGACGTCTTCCAGATATTTTACAGAAAGGGAGAAATTACAGAGGATCCCAGCCAAGGTTGGTTTATGATGCGTCAGATTTTACCTCCGGGAGGACGTCCACAAGAACCAGATATTGTTGATCTATCAGGGCAGAATGAACGAAAGGCACAGGACAATTCTGGCATTATAATTGTGGATGATGGGGGAAATCCACCGAGAATAGCCCAAGAGCTTAAAAAGAGAAATCCCAATGCATGGGTCATGGCCCTAGGTATTACGCCTGCCCACTGGCAGGATTGGGCAGATTCTTTTGGTAACAAGTTTATGCTTTTTTGCCGTCTGTCTGATCTTGAGACCACACGTATGGAAATGGATAGTGCTGTGGTGTGGGAATCCTTGGTGGCCATGTGCATTAGGGCCCTGAAATCTGATGAGGTTGGGCTTTGGAGACCTGCATCTATGCGTTTTAAATGCCATATCTTGGTAGAGATGTTTCCAAATGCCCTTTTGTATGTCGGGCCACGACACATGATGTTTAGGCATAAAAGGGCGAGCCTGCCAGAAAGGGGATCCAACAGGCAAAGGGGTTCTATTCCCTGTTACGATACCTTGGTTACTGCCATGCTTACCTTGGATGCCCTTAGGCTTTCGAAGATTCCGAGCGAAAGGAGCTTCTTTTTTGATTTTTCAAAACGTGTGCTAATGAACTGGGAGCTTCTAAGGCAGAAAGGATACGCATTTTCCGGGGCCCTTGAATTTCCGGATCTGGATTTTTCCTCAAATTATCCTCGAGGTGTTCCATGTTCTTTTCTGGAGACAGGGTCAGATCCGTGTTTTTTTGAGTTGCCACCCTATAGTATGGAAATGGAAAAAATTCTTGAGCAGGTTTCATGTCAATATTGGAATAAAGAAAGAAAAGAGGCCTTTAGACAGTTTTTTACCAACGTTGAGAAAAGGAGCGTATGTTATATAGAGGACAGGCCTAAGAATCTAGGCTATATATCTGTAATACTGCAGGTATTAAAAAATTTGAAAGAGGAGGTCAACAGAAAACAAGGTTTTAAGGATCTCCGCATGTTCAATGTAGGCCACCTGAGGACTACTGATCCTGCCGAGATAGCACCAGTTGTGACCTTGAAGGGGGTAATGAACAGCTATGTAATGCGGGAAGTGTGCAAAAGACCTCTTTGTATTGGTGTCTTTGGGCCGCCTGGTTCAGGTAAGTCCTTTGCAGTTGTACAAGTAGCAAGGGTAATAGCTGAAAATTTTGATTCAAATCCATTTGAGTTTTTTGAATTTAATCTAACCCAGTTTGCAGGTCCTGAAGAGATTAATTCAGCCATAGATCTCGTTCGTGCTAGTGTTGCTAAAGGGCGGGTGCCTGTTGCCTTTTGGGACGAGTTTGACTGTAAATATGATAACAATGAATTTGGCTACCTTCGTTATTTCCTTCCATCTATGCAAGACGGGGTTACATATGTAAACGGTATCCCTAGATACATAGGAAGAAGCGTGTTTGTATTCGCTGGAGGGGTTAAAGATTCCTATTCTGCCATGGAGGCTATGCTCAAAACCGAAGATCAGGAACAGTTGCGTCATATAAAAGCCCTCAAGATTCCTGACTTCATGAGCCGATTAAGGGTTGTAATAGACATTGATGGTATAGACATACCTGAGGAACTCCTCAGGGACTCAGCCTCTGGTGTGGAATTGGAACGGTTAAAGAGGATACTTCTGAAAAGGGCGTTTATTATTGCCCATCAGATGGAAACACATTGGAAAAAGGCTGCAAGAAAGACCTCTGGCTTGCTTTTGCGACTTCTTGTAGCCAAGTACAAGTTTGGCGCAAGGAGCATAGAGGCTGTTATTGAAGCAAGTCAAGCAGCCGATAGACTGGTTTATGGCCTTCCAGAACTTATAGCACCTCCCAGTGCCAGAATTCATGCCGAGTGGCGGGTTGATTTAGAGCGGCGGATAGATCAAATTAGAAAAGACTTTGGTATGAGGGGAATCTGGTAGCAGTGTTCCCTTCATCCGTTTGGGCCTGTTCGAAAGAGGTAAGACTCTATTTGTGCATTTTGGCCCTGGTGGTGCTGTCTCTGATAGTTCCTTTAGATAGATTACTTTATAATGTGCTCCTTCCTGTATCTAACAGCAAATTTGCTACCTTATGGGCCCATGCTGCGGATTTCCTCGGAAACGGTGCGGTGCTTATGCTGTTGGTTGTTTTTCTTGCCCCCTTGTTATACTGGAGTCAAAGGGATAGCCATAAGTGTATCCATTACTTAATAAGAGCCACTGTTGCACTTGTCATGACAGGATTAAGCAGTCAAGTTCTTAAATTTTTGATAGGCAGACCAAGACCAGGAACCGGCCTTGACAGTTGGCATATAAACCCTTTTTGTATAGAAAATGATTTTCATTCCTTTCCATCTGGACATGCTGCATCTGCCTTTTCTGTAGCCGTGATCCTTTGTAGGTATTTTCCATGTTTAAAGTATCTGTGGCTTGCCATGGCCATCTTTATAAGCCTTGGCAGGCTTGTTGGCCAATCGCATTTTTTAACAGATTTGGCAGGTAGTGTGTTGATAGCTTTTCTTATTACAGACGCGGTCTTGAACATCAAATGGAGACATGGTTCTTTCCTGTTTGTACGGGACCATGCCATTAAAGACAAGGCCGAATGCGCCTAGTCTTTATTCCTTAGGAGAGAAAAGATATGTCAGTAGTTCTTCTTGGATATCACAATATGGGCTGCAGGGCGCTTAAGGTATTGACAGAGCTTGGTATTGAGGTTCCAGCAGTTTTTACCCATCCTGACAGTCCAGGTGAGAATATCTGGTTTGAATCTTTGGCAGATCTTGCCAAGGATTATGGTATTCCGGTCTATTTTCCTGAAAATATAAATGACAAAAGGTGGATAACGCTTTTAAAACACATATCCCCTGATGTTATTCTGTCATGTTATTTCAGACAGATGATAAAAGCAGAGGTATTATCTATACCAAAGATTGCAGCTGTTAACCTTCACGGTTCGCTTCTGCCAAAATATAGAGGAAGATGCCCGGTTAACTGGCAACTGATCTGTGGAGAAAAGGAAAGCGGAGTAACCCTCCATCATATGGTGTTAAAGCCAGATGCTGGAGATATAATTGGTCAGAAGGCTGTTAAAGTGGAGCCGAGGGATACAGCTCTTGATCTTTTTAAAAAGCTGGAAGACGCGGCGGAACAGGTACTTAAAAAATACATTCCTTTACTTCTTAAGGGGGAAGCCCCAAGGATTCCTCAGGATCATACAAAGGCTACGTATTTTGGTGGAAGACGGCCTGAGGATGGGAAAATAGACTGGAAGCAGGATGCCCAGTCTATTTATAATCTTATACGTGCAGTAACATGGCCCTATCCTGGTGCCTTTTGTAATGTTGAAGGAAAGCGGCTCTTTGTCTGGGATGCACAGGTCCATCAGGACTTGGAGCTTGGAGTCCCTGTAGGGTCTGTTCAGGTGGTAGACGGAAAGGTCATGGTTCAGACTGGGAAAGGCTGTCTGGAACTTATTAATGTATCGTTTAGTAACAAGGGACCTCCAGGCAGTGGACGTGTCATTCCAGGTGAAATATATGGTAGTGACTCTGTTGTATTGGAATAGGCTGAACCCGAAGGAAAAGACAAGGGATGAAGATACTTATACTTGGAGTAAACGGTTTTATAGGGAGCCACTTTGTAAGAAGGGCTATTGAAGAGACAGATTGGGAGATTTACGGAATGGATTTGGCCTGTGACAGGCTTGGCGAGAGGGTAAATCATCCCAATGTCAATTTTATTGAGGGAGATATTTCTATAAATAAGGAATGGATAGAATACCACATCAAAAAGTGCGACCTGTGTCTACCTCTTGTGGCTATTGCTACTCCTGCAACATATGTAAAAGATCCTCTTGCTGTCTTTGAGCTGGATTTTGAGCAAAATTTGCGCATTGTCAGACAATGTGCCAGATACGGCACCAGAGTCATATTCCCCTCAACAAGTGAAGTGTACGGTATGTGTCCAGATAGGCAGTTTAACGAGGAAACCAGTAACTTAGTCTATGGCCCCATTCACAAACAGAGATGGATCTATGCATGTGCTAAGCAGATGATGGACAGGGTAATATGGGCAATGGGCAAGCACAAAGATCTCCAATTTACTCTTATTAGGCCCTTTAACTGGATTGGCTCTGGTCTAGATAGTCTTTCAACTCCAAAGGAGGGAAGCTCAAGGGTTGTGACCCAGTTTCTTGCTCATATCCTTAAGGGCGAGCCAATAGTTTTGGTGGATGGGGGGAGCCAGAGACGATGTTTTACCTATGTAGATGATGGTCTTGACTGTCTATTCAAGATCGTTGAAAACAGGGATGGATGCTGTGACGGTAGGATTTTTAATATTGGGAATCCGTACAATGACTATTCCATTAGGGATTTGGCACAAATGATGATAGAGGTTGTAAGAGGGTTCCCTCGTCTTGCTTCTCTTGCAGAAATGGTTGAATTTAAGGAGGTTTCAGCGCAAGATTACTATGGAGCAGATTACCAGGATGTTGGATATAGGGTGCCAGACATCTCCAACGCAAAAAAGATACTTGGTTGGGAGCCAAAGGTAGATCTTAGGGAGGCACTGGAAAGGACCATTGCCTTTTATGTGGATTCCGGAGACATCGCTGTGGAAGGGCTTGGAAGACCAGAAGACGTGTAATCTAAGCAGATCGTTCGCGGCCTTGTAGCATTTTAACATGAAGAGAATCTTGTTAAGAGGCGGCAATGTCAATTTGTCGCCTTTTTTATTGGTGGTAGCAGTCTGTATTTTTTTTCTAATTTCGGGCATTCTTGTGCTTAGTCTGCGTGATATTTATGGCATGGAGGCAAGGATAGGACTTTTTGTTAGAGCCATGCTTTCAGGGCAAGGTTTTTTTTGCCCATTGCTATATAACAAGCCATATCCAGACTATCCTCCCCTATATTTTCTCATTTCTTGGCTATTTTGTAATCCTATAGGACACGTTTGCCCTGTATGTATATCTGCGCCTAGTTTGTTCAGTGGCACCTTGTTGTTAATAGTCTTGTTCATGGTGTCAAAAAGCTATATCGGACAGCGTGCGGCCCTCATGTCTTCGGTTATTCTTGTTGCCTCACCGAAGTTTTGGCCTATGGCCCAGTCTGCCTCTATAGACATGCTTCTTGCCCTTTTTTGCCTGCTGGCAAATGTATCCTTTTTTCATGGCTATTGTCTTGAGGACGGTGAAGGGTCAAGAAACGCAAGGATGCTTGGCTTTGTGTTTATGTCAATTTCTTATCTTGTCAAAGGCCCTATCGGCCTTGTGATTTCCAGCCTGCCTACTGCCGTTTTTCTTATTATTAAGAGACGTACAAGGCTTCTTGCTTGCTTTTTTTCTTTTGCCTTACTGTCTTCAGCCATTGTAATTGGTTTTTATATGGCTGGAATCTATAGCCAGGGGGGTCTAGCCCTTGTAGAGCAGGTATTAAGTGCCCAGTTGCTTTCAAGGATTTCCGGACAGGCCAATAAACCCTTTTACTATTATCCAGTCTTTTTGCTCCTTGCTTTTTTGCCTGTTTTTATTTTGCTTGGATTCATTTACCAGGACAGGTTTGCTAGGGCGGGAAGGACCTTTAAGCAATGTCTGGCAACAGAGTTCTCTCTATTTATGGCGATTTTTACCATAAGTGCCTTACTGCCTTTTTTCTTTGCCTCTTCAAGACATGGTCGTTATCTCTTGCCGGCCTTTTGTCCGATTGCCCTGTTGTTGTCCTGTTTCATAGCAAAGTCGCTGGAAAACGAAGAGAAAGAGATTTTCCCACTTTTAAAATGGCTCTCTCTTGGTCTGGTCGCTACCGTCTATTTGATTGTGCCGATTTTGTATTTCTGGGACCCTTTTCATTCAAGTTTGCCCTGGTGGTCTATAGCAGGATTTTTTTTTATCGGAACGGCTGTCTTGGGAATTTTTTTTCTTCCAAAAGACGATAGCCTTATTATGTCTTCCCGCTTCTTTCTCTCTGTTTTTTTTATTATTTTAGGGATTAGTCTTGGTGTTCAACCCGGCCTTTCTAAAAGAGAGTCGGGGCGGCAGTTTGTCTTAATGACAGAATCCATGGTAAAGGCAAGGATGATATTTCTCGCTGGATTCAGGCCGGATGGTGATGGGCTAAAATATAGCCTTTACAGCAGATACTATCCAAATGATATACGTTTTTTGCCTTCGCTTAAGAATATTTCCCTGATGCCAAAGGCAAGCCTTTTAATTCTTTATGCGAAAGAGTTTGACGGGCACAAAGGTAAAGAGATCAATCTGGATAAATTTAGCATTATTTCAGAAGGATACATCCACAGTAAAAAGACCATTGCCCTATATAAGGCACTTTAAGTGTCATTAATATGACTCTTTTGCAGTCTTGTTGTTTACCCTCAGAAATTTTTTCATTCTCGTTTTGTAATATTTAGCTGTTATTTCAGTATATTAACCTTTCAGCAGTTAGTTGGCACAGTGGTTGCTCAAGTGACTACTGACAATTTTATGACAAATTCTGGAGCAGCCATGGCAAAGGAAGAAAAGAAAAAAAAATCAGAGGCCAAAAAGAGCAAGGAGAAAAAAGGAGGCTCAAAGCTCCTTCTGATCATCATAGCCCTCCTGGTTGTGATCATTATCGGTGGAGCCGGGGCCTTTTTCTTTCTCTTTTCAGCCCCCAGTGATGAAGAGGTGGCAAAAGAGATCAAAAAGGATGAGACTCCCCAAGAGATTGTCGCACCTTCTCCAGATAGCATAGGAGTAGTAGTAGATTTGAAGCCCTTTTTGGTAAATCTTGCAGATCCAAAGGCAAGACACTTTTTAAAGGCTACTATTTCTTTAGAGGTAAAGGATGACGATGCAAAGGGCCTTGTTGAAAAATTTTTGCCAAAGATTCGTAATGATATTCTTTTACTATTAAGTAGTAAAACACTAGAGGATGTCATAACTATCGAAGGCAAGGTGCGACTGAAAGACGAGATAATGTCTAGAGTCAGTAGAATAATTGGTCCTGGCAGACTGAAGGATGTCTACTTTAGCCAGTTTGTTGTGCAATAGGAGGAGAGGGTATGTCGCAGGTCCTGAGCCAAGATGAAATAGATGCGCTTCTTGGCGGTCTAGATGAGGCAGTAGAGGCTGAACCTGAAGAGCAAGGTGAGGCCTCTGAGACCGATGGCGATGTAATCCCATATGATTTTGCCAACGCCACTGCTATGTCTAGGGTCAAGTTCCCTGGATTTGCAGTGATAAACGATCATTTTAACCGAGGGTTAAGAAGCACTCTTTCTTCCATACTTAGAGTTATGGTGGATAGCTCTGCCGTTCCTATAGAGGTTATTCTCTTCAAAGATTTTCTCAAAAAAGTGCCTGTTCCAAGCAGCTTGCATATAGTCAAAATGGAGCCCTTGAGGGGCCATGCCATGCTCGTAATGGACTCTCAACTAGTCTTTTGTATTGTCGAGATCTTTTTGGGTTCCACGACTATAGGTAAAAGCAGGATAGAAGGAAGGGAGTTTACCTCAATAGAACAGAGGCTGATAAAAAGAATAGTAAATTCTATATTAAAGGATTGGAGTAGGGCCTGGTCTTCTATACATCCTATAGAGATTCAATATGTAAGAAGCGAGATCAATCCCCAGTTTGCAAAGATAATCCAAGACGAAGACGCAGTGATCGTGTGTAAGTTTCAGTTGGATATCGAGGAGATGAGCGGGATTATCTATATCTGTTTGCCTGTTAGCCTTATTCAACCAATAAAGAGCAAGCTTCAAAAGTCTTTTCAAGTAGATGAGGCAGAAGATCCTGCCTGGAGGGAGGCCATGTTAAAAAATATGCTCGATGTACCTGTAAGGTTGGATGTCCCTCTTGGAACGGCAGAATTGACGGGGTCTGACATACTCGATCTGGAAGTTGGAGACATCATACAGCTTGATACCAGGATAGATGACCTTTTGACTGCCTTTATAAAAGAACAGCCAAAATTTATGGGACAACCTGGGATATACAGGGGGCAAAAGGCGCTAAAGATAGACAAGGTACTTTTTGATGAATAGATCACTCAGAGGCAAACTATGTTAACGCAGGAAGAATTGGATAAACTTTTACAGGAAGAAGAGGGCGAAGGGGTTGGCACAGAGCAAAAAGGGGAAACAGCGACCCCAGGTGATTCAGAGGCTCAACAGGAAGAGACCGGTGATGCTGTCAGCCAGGAGGAGCTTGACAAGCTTCTTGATGGAGCAGATTCAGAAAAGCCCGATAGTTCGTCTGCTGAGGCTTCGGCTGAGAGTGGCGATGATATAGACTGGTCGGATGCCTTTAAAGAGGCTGCCGAAGGAGGTGATGCCGCTGCTCAAAAAGCTGTAAGCCAAGGGCTTGCTGAGGATGTCCAAGCAGCGCCTTCTTCAAGCCAAGAGACAGCACCTGCAGCCCAGTTTGATGAACTTACAGCCGGCACACAAGCTGAGTCTGGAACAAAGCCAGAGCTTAATTTTCTTCTTGAGATTCCATTGGAAATACAGGTGGAGCTTGGCAGATGTACAATGAAAATAAAGGAGCTTTTGCAGCTTGGTCAAGGTTCAATTGTGGAGTTAAACAAGATGGCTGGAGAACCTGCTGATATCTATGTTAACCGCAAGTTGATGGCAAAGGGCGAAGTGGTTGTTGTAAATGAGAAGTTTGGCATAAAGCTTACAGAAATTATAAGTCCTCAAGAAAGGGTAAAATCCTTAGGATAGGGTGGCTAATGGATTCCTTTGATATTATTGCCAAGATGGTTGGTGCCCTAGCCATTATCTTGGGTCTTTTGTTTATG
>Ga0256914_1000323_pt1 | contig 46602 bp, 34 predicted proteins | sample HulkmetaG_FD_191571 | JGI IMG/M metagenome (GOLD analysis project Ga0256914, IMG submission 191571) | Hydrothermal chimney microbial communities from Main Endeavour vent field at the Juan de Fuca Ridge, Pacific Ocean - Hulk | ecosystem: Environmental > Aquatic > Marine > Hydrothermal vents ...
ACCCCCCATTCCACCATAGGCCCTGACAGCATCCCCCAAATTGCCGTCACCAGCGAAATCAGGGCTATCGCTGTCAACACTAGCCCTTTAGTGGAACCGAAAAGATAATTGAAACGCTTGATTATCGCCTGCACGGATCCCTCCTTGCTTTTCAGGATGTTCACCCTACGAAGGGGCGAAGGCGTGTGATTTTGGCGCGATGGGCGCCAAAATCACACGCGTAACGCCTTTTGCTCAAGTGGGGTTACCCTTCGGCGGCTTTCACGTCCTTGACAAACCCCCAGGTGAATGCCAAGGCCATTAATAGCAAAAGGGGAGCAAGAATGGCATTGACCACATCCGCGCTAAAGAAAAGCAATTGCTTTCCCGCGGAGAGGAATGCCAAAGCCATCCCGCCCAAGCCAATGAGAGCTCCGCCAATACCTACCCACCAAAAACCATTGGGGGCCTTGCGAGCAAAGAAAGGACCAAGAAAAATGATGAATCCAGCAACGCCGTGGAAGAGAGGAACTGCTATCCTCTTCAAGTCTTCCATGCCACCGATAGAGGTCACGGCAATGGCGATGAAACCTACCCACGCAAAGATGCAGTACGCCTTACTCCACGAGGGATAGTACTCCCGAACAATGCCAATGGAAATCCCTAGAGGAATAAGGCTAGCCACGGTCAACACATACGGTGACACGAGAATTCCATACCCCAGAAAGATCAACAACACCCCAGAAACCAACAGAACAAGAAAGCCCAGCATGTAATACAGGTCGTACGTCTCCTTACGCCTGCTGTAGCGCCCCCAGAACCGCCACAGCATGTAAAGGGCCACAAGCCCCGTGACAAGAAGGACCATTTTGTCAAACAAATTCATAATTCACCCCCTTGTTGAATTACACTAATAACACTGACTTTTGTAACTGCTCGCCAAGCACATCCCCGTAGACTGACAAATCCCCTGCCATGCTCAAAGAGAAAAGGGTCATTCATGCACTTCTTCTTTGGCGGGAGTACATAATTCGCGATTTGTCAGTCAACTAAGACCACACTTGTGCACTTTGGCTTAAAAAGAAGAAGATGCTTTTCACCAACGGGCTGTTAGCCAAATAGGGCCAAAGTGGGTGGTCTTTTACCAGTATAATGGGACATTCTGGAAATTTCTGTGATGGGTATCACAGAAGCAATCCTTTTTGCGCCTTTTGCTCAGTAGATGGCATGCGTTACATAAGGACCGTCGGGGGATGGACAGGAGCATGTTTGACATATATCGTGGAAATGGAGTTAATTTCCCCTGACCATCGCTCGCAACATCATAGGGAGGCGGACACCGAGGAATGATATAAAACGCAGTCTAGGCATGCTCGTGATCTTGGCGCTAACACTCATCCTCTCTTGGGGTATTTCCACGGCGGACATCTCCCTCCAGACCTCTACCTCTGGTCAATGGGAACTCCTCTACACAGGCAAGAATAACAGGCTTAAGGACGTACACGTTGTCAACACGCAATTGGGATATGCGGTAGGAGAATCCAATAAACCCTTCTGGTATGGGGAAAATCCCCGTTATCGGGGCTCCATCCTGCGCACCTTGGATGGGGACGCACTTGGGAGGAGATGTACACCCAATCCGCTAAAACCTTGGAACCGCGTGCCATACGTGGCATTCACATGATCTCCACCTACGAAGGGTGGCAGTGGGCGACCTGGGTCGCATCCTCCACACTCAGGATGGGTTTCAAACGCGGGAATTGCAGCGCTCCGCCCACGATAAGCCTCAATTCGACGTGTTCATTTCCCCGGACGGACGTTACGGATGGATCGGTACCAGTCCTAACGCGGGCCACCTTCTACGCACCACAGACGGAGGAGGCACCTCAAGACCAACCTTCTCCTACTCTATAAACACATCTTACTTCAACCCCTTACATCCAACTTCCCGCGGAATGTCGTCAGGCCTGCCCCTGTACACCAGCGCGAAGTCACGGCGTGGTACCCATGGCAAGTAAATCCGCTGCTCTCCTCTTGAGGCGTTGTCATGGAGGACGACATCGTCCAGGTATGTCCAGATACCCAAAGAAATGGAATGGATGTTCTCATTAATGAAACGAATGTCCACCACCTGACCCCGATAGGGAGATAAATCTACAGCGCCCTGCTGCCACTTCATATCAAAGCCGGGAGGCGGACTGTAATTCCCTGGGGACACATAACCGTCTCGAAACACCCGATACTCCTGGCCCTCTTCATCCGTCAGAACCACTGTGAAATGGCTGTAATCCATAATGTCGTTCGTGAATATACGATACCAGAAAGACAACGTTGGTCGCGCCATGCCATCAGGAACAACCACACGTTGCCGAATTACCGCTTTACCCTGGCCCTGCTCGGTTTGAGGCACCGGAGTACCCAGCAATACCCCTCGAACGCCACTGTGAACCACGTCAGTCACCACAGAAGTTGGCAAGGTGCCCTCCACCTCCCACGCTGTTAAGCCGTCCTCAAAACTGCCATTGCGAACCCAGGGTTCTTTCCGGCACACCTCAAGGGAAACATCATCCACAAAGAAGCCTGTTCGCAGGCCGGTATCCGTAGTTGTTCCGTGGAAGGAAAGACGAATCGTATGACCTCGAAGCCCTGTGATGTCATAACGAGCCGGCAACCACCGAAAACGGGGAAAATTCGAGTGCCAAAATCCCACATCCTCCAACGGGGTCGTCCCATCCGCGGTGAGCACCTGTACCCGTAAATGTCCGGCCACGTCTTCCTGATCGCTGTACACGTACACCCAATACGTCAAAGTTACTTTATCCACATTCGCGGGGAGAGTGACTACCTGATATAGGGTGTCGTCTGCGTTCGCGTACCCACCAAACCAGGCCGAACGTTTTCCGCTACGAACAATAGCCCCTTCAGCCTGGCTATATATAATGTCCGTGCTTTCCACCCAAGGATCACTGGTCCGCGCCTCAAAATCCCCGTTTCGGAGTGTCTCCTGACAGACATATGTTGGACGTTGGAATGTAGGAGTGGGAGTAGGAGTGAATGTAGGCGTAGGTGTGGACGTAACTGTTGGCGGTGTCACCGTAAGGGAAACCGGGGTGGGCGTGGACGTTGGAGTTGGCGTAGGGGTAGGAGTCGGCGTGTGAACAGGCGTTACAGTAGGGGTCCACGTGGGTGTGGAAGTAGGTGTAGGCGTTACTTGGGATGGGGATAACCCTACACGATACACGTGATAGGGACACTCTGAGGTTACTGGCGGGTCTACGTTAATAACAGCAATCATGCTCGTACCATCGCCGGGATCCGCCATCAGCAACTCTTGTGTGTCCTCCACAGAATCAAAATCCCATACCTCCAGCCCGCTAGGGGTTCGATGCAAAAAGCGAACGCGTGTAGGACCTGCCGCGAACACATCTATGAGCGCGGGGGTGGAAGATTGCCATGTTAACTTCCAAAAGTCCACCCCTAGAGGCTGTACTCCCGTCACCGGATCATAAGAACGGCCAGTACCTTGCCATGTGATATATCCCTCCACTCGTGCCTCATGGTGTGAATTTTCCTCAAACGGAGCCTCCTCAAAACAGTAAGGACTGTTGCCGCCGGAAAAAGCATGACAAGGCATGAGAACTCCTAACGCCGTGGCAAAATCCGCGTACACATCCCTCAACGTTCGCCCTTGCTCCTCAATAGCGCGGGAAACAGCCTCGAGGTTATTGTAGGGGATGGTTAGTTCCCAAATACGACGCACAGTTTCCGCCCCGCCCACATGTTCGGAAAGGTACTGGAAAAACACCCAAGTACCATACGGATGCCGATCCCAACTCGAAACAAATCCCCGTGTGAGACAAGCATCCGGCTCATTAAGTAGTGATTGCACGTACTGATAATTGTCGTTTACATCGTCGTATACCTGGTCTTCCATCCACGTAGCCGTGCCTTCATACAACCACGCGGCGTCAGAAAACGATTCACTACTGTCATACCCGTATTGTATGGCATGGTTGAACTCGTGAGCGGCCGTGACCTGGATGAGTACAACAGGCTTTTTTCCAAAACTGGCATAATCGTTGTCCAAAGCGAGATGACTGACAGCAGCAAAGTACTCTTGCCGGGAAGGACTGTTGGGGTTATCCCCGACAATCTCTTCCCTGCACGTCACACCGTAGTATGGTTCAATATCCAACACATACACGTTATACCGGGAATCCCCACTAGAGGGTGGAGGCGGTGCGGTCCACCCCATTGTACGCACCTCCACATCCCACACATATTCCATCACCGTGGCCACTGTATTAATGTAATCGGGTATAGTGTCTCCATCCCAATCATCCAGGGGCACAGCGTCCCGGCCTGAGCGAGTGTAGTGAATGGCAAAGTGCTCGGTTAGTAAAATAACCTCGGGACCGCTGAAACTCTTTCGGCACACATCATTAGCAGCGTGAGTTCTCTGTAGGGAAAGTATGTAAGAGCGCGTCTCCGGTGACACATGAGGCAACCATGAACTGAGCAGAGCAACAAAGGGCGTAGCCGACTTGATCGAACCGTGTGGGCGTACCTGGGAGGGCAACAACTGTGGAGCGTAGAGGAACTCCGCCAGAAAACGCGCTTGTTCATCTAAAGACCCCTGGCCGGGTAAAAGAGAGACGGGTTGAGGAGTCTCCCGGGCAGAAGCAGCCACATACACTCCTGTCCGGGTTGACAAGAAAATAGTAAACAGGGCGAATAACACGCCAGCCACAGTAATGGCAATAAGCCGCCGACTTCTCATGGGCATGTCTCCTAACATCATTACGCCTTTTGCAGTATCCGCGCCTTTAAACGGAGGCCGCTATCTGGGACCCGCACACATTATGCTACATCTGGCGTGGCGCCAAAACCCACAGCCACAGCCACAGCTATGCCCCCATCATGGCTCAGACTCAATGTCCATTGGTGAATACCTTGCTCACGTGCCCATGCCAAAGCCTGACCATAAAGGCGTACCTGAGGAGCCTGACCACTTCCTGCCACTTCTACATCCCGCCAGGTAATGCCGCGACTCAAACCAGTTCCTAGAGCCTTCAGCACAGCCTCTTTAGCAGCAAAACGTGCAGCCAAAGAAGGTAGACGATTTCGACATGCCCGTAGTTCCGCAGGAGTGTACACCCGGCGCAAAAATCGCTCTCCCCACCGGTCCACAATATGCGATATGCGTTCAACTTGGACAATGTCGATTCCAATGCGCAGGATCATGCACTCTCTACCCAGAGCCCTCACAATCGAGTCTTCAATATGGAGATGGGCCAGCCACGGCCAGCACATATGCGTCCACGTCCAGATACGTCTGGGCCACCCGTTGTACATCTTCGGGGGTTACCTTTCGAACCCGGTCTTCCAAGTGTAGCAAGTAATCCAGACCCAGGTCATACCAAACCATATCCGATATCGCGGCCGCAATACCCTCGTTGGTCTCCAACCGGATGGGCATGGATCCGATTAAGAACTCCTGAGCATCAGCCAACTCTTGGGCAGTGACAGGTTCCTCGCGTAAACGTTGAACCTCCACAAGAATGCTATCCACTGCCTGTTGTACCTTGTCCGGAGATACACCGGCCACCGCAGACCATGTACCCGCTGCGAAGTTTCCTTCCACCGACCCGTACACATAATAGGCCAATCCCTGTTTTTCGCGCACTTGTTCCCCTATTCGTCCCCCCATGCCAAAACGTCCCCAAATTGTGTTCGCCACGACCACAGGCGTCCAATCGGGATGCTTGCGGGGTACGCACAACCAACCGAGCACAAAATCACTTTGGGCTTTATCTGTAATGGTAACGTGTTCTGACCTGACAGCGGACGGAGGTTGCACGTTGGGAATCTGAACCGAACAACTGGGGCCATGCCACTGACTGAAGAGAGCGTCCATCCGCGTTATGACATCCACCGGATCGATGTCACCGACAATGACGAATTGACCGTTCTGAGGACCAACGTGTTGGTTGTAAAACGAGCGCACGTCGTCGTATGTAATACGAGACACACTTTCCCGATTGCCGGTTACAGGATGTCCGTAAGGATGAGTGGCACCGTACAGCAAACGCCGAAACGTAATGTACGCCATAGAATGCGTGTCATTATCCCGTTCCTGGATACGTGTCAAAGTCTGCTGTTTTAATCGCTGAAACTCATCCTCGGGAAAAGCGGGCTCTTGAAGCATCTCGGCGATGAGGGTCAACACCATGTCCAAATCTTCGGCTAATGCTTTAGCGTAAATATCCAGCGCGTGACGTCCCCCACTTAATTCCACAGTCGCCCCGACGGATTCTATTTGTTCGTTCAACTGGGTAAAGGAATGAGAGCGGGTCCCACGTCGCAACATACCAGCCATTAAAGTGGCCAGACCATACTTCTCTGGAGGATCGCACACGCTCCCCACGCGCAAGGCCCCGTTAACAACCACGGCCGGAACAGAATGGTTTTCGTACAGATAGAGTTGTAGCCCGTTAGGAAATCGGTGAACAACCACCGTGTCCGGAGCGGGCATATTTCGAATCCATGCAGGTTGCGTTGATTTCATTCCTCGACACCTCCAATGCCACACAAAGCGTCATCGCTCTGCTATATACCAACCTACGGTCGCTTGATCACGGCGCAAATACGTCTGTGCGACGCGCTGCACATCCTCTACAGTGACCTCTGCAATGCGGTCTAAATACGAATCAAGCCATGCTTGAGAAGTGACCACTTCCGCAAAACCTAACCACCGTGCTTGGTTGGTTATACTCTCACTCCCGTAGACAAAGTGGGCTCGAACCTGCTTGCGCGTTTTCTCCAACTCCTGGGCCGAGACAGATTCGGCATGGATTCGCTCAATTTCCTTCCAAAAGGCAGCCTCTACTTCCTCAGGAGAATGCCCTTCATTGACGGTAAAATCAAACCACCACAAGTAAGGGTCAATGGTTGGTCCCACCCAGGACCCCACATCCGCGGCCAAGCCGGTCGCGACTAAGCCGCGATACAAGCGTGAACTGCGGTTTGTTGTCCCCCCACCACCAAAGGACTTGGCTCCCCCGAGAACGGCATCTAAGACCACCATGGGGAAAAAGTCTTCATGCGTCGCAGACACCGCGTGAAACGCAACTTGAACGTAATGGGTGTCCCCACCGCCCCTGAGCACAACACGTCGCTCACCCCGTTGCGGAGGCTCTGCAGTAATGGAAAGGCGTGGGAGGGGCCGTGGGGCCAGGTGAGCAAAATAGCGCTTGACTCGCTCAACCATCTCCCACGTGTCAAAGGATCCGGTGATGACAAGTACCGCGTTGTTCGGGGTGTAATACATGCGGTAATGTTCGTACAAATCGTCCCGCGTCATGGTTCGCAAGTCAGAAGGCCAACCAATAATCTCGTGATGATAGGGGTGAGCTTTAATGGCCGTATTCTGCACCTCCTCGGTCAACAAAAAGGTGGGACGGTTCTCGTTCATGCTTCGTTCGGAAATAATCACCGTTCGTTCCCGTTCCACCTCCACCGGGTCGAACACGCTGTTCACCATGCGATCCGCTTCAATATCTAACGCGAGGTCCACGTGAGAGGCCGGCAATGTCTGAAAATATGCCGTGTAATCCATCCACGTCATCGCGTTGAACACACCCCCCACGCGCGAAATCAGCCGGTCATAGGCCCCGGCCGGGTACTTCTCTGTGCCCTTGAACAACATGTGCTCCACCCAATGGGATGCGCCGGTTCGCCCATACGACTCATTACGACTCCCCACCCGATACCAGACCCACACACTGACCACCGGCGCGGTGTGGATTTCTTTCAACAAGACCACAAGTCCGTTGGTGAGATGCACCCTTGTAAGGTTAGAATCAACAGATAGGGTTGACCCTGATGACCGTACACTCCTGGACAAGCCCATATTCTCCTTTACTCACCTCCCAGATGCAGAATGAGAACCCAGCACATTGTACACGCACTCCTCTCACGGACCAAGCACATTTAAGCCCCCGGTAGGCTCCACTTGATTCAACGCGATTTCACCCGTGCACTTAATCGTTCACCTTGCAAAACGGGGGGAAGGATATCTTTCAGGATACCAGAGAGCAATGAAAGGTATTTTGCACCTTCATAAGGGAAAGATTAGACTCTCCTTACCCCTGGAAAACGTTTGGATTATAATAAAGACCTATCGACCTCACAAGGAGCATGAACTATGACCCGGACAGCGGACGTGATTATCATCGGGGGTGGGATTCACGGCACCAGTTTAGCTTTTCACCTCGTCCAACGAGGATTACGCCCCCTGGTGCTGGAACGGAAATTCATCGGTAGCGGTGCCACAGGCCGTTCCAGTGGGCTAGTGCGCATGCACTATGACCTGAAAGTGGAGGCTGAACTAGCCTGGCTTTCCTTCCAATACTTCCGGGAGTGGGAGGAACGCGTCGGTGGAACGTGTGGTTTTGTCCGTACCGGCTTCTTGCAGATTGTTCCCCCTGAACAAAACGAGGCATTAAAGGCCAATGTGCGCATGCTTCAAGAAGTCGGTATCCCCACCTTCCTCATCACAGCCGAGGATGTAAAACGGTTGGCCCCCTCCTTTGCTGTGGAGGACTTTGAGTATGCGGCTTATGAACCTGAATCCGGATATGCCGACCCGCCGGCTGCATTAAACAGTTTGATGAACGCGGCCCGATCCCGTGGGGCCACATTCATTCAAGGATGTGAAGTCACGGACATCCTCGTCGTCGGTGGGCGAGTAATCGGTGTCCGCTCCACACAAGGAGAATTTCACGCACCGGTCGTTGTCAACGCGGCTGGCTCCTGGGCCAACACTGTGGCCCAAATGGTGGGACTAGACCTCCCCCTGAGCACGTGGCGCCACGAGGTGATGTTTATCCGCCGTCCTAAGACAATAGGTCCCAGCCACCCCACTGTCATCGATAACGCCTTGGAAATGTACTTCCGCCCAGAAACGGGTGGCCTGACTCTGGTCGGGCTGGAGGATAACAACCTCATCGGACGCCCCCCCACATACGAGGAGGAACGTCCGTTGCCAGGATTCATAGAAAGGGCCGTAGACCGCATTTGCCGCCGTATTCCAACCATGGAAGAAGGATCCCTCCACAGTGCCCATGTTGGATATGACGGAATAAGCAAGGACCAGCGAGCGATTTTAGGCCCGGCCGGCCCGCAAGGTTTCTACCTGCAATGTGGGTTCAGTGGTACCGGCTTTAAGATCGCCCCCGCGGTAGGGCTCGCTATGGCGGAGTGGATTGTGGATGGGGTCCCCAGCACAGTGGATATTACCCCCTTCGCGGCCGACCGCTTTGAACGAGGGGAATTGCTCCAGGGGAACTACGGCGCCTTATGGCACTAAACGGGCAAAAATCTGCGAGCAGAACATGACAGAGTCCATCGCCACATTGCCGCCATCCGTGATACGGGGCAGGATACGCCATCACACCCTGCCCCCTCTTCCCCTGCCTCCGGAACTTAAAGCAAAATTACGCCCTGCTGCCGTGCTTGTTCCACTACTGAAGAAACACGGAGAATGGTATTTACTCCTCACACGACGTACCCAACGCGTGGGAAACCATAAGGGACAAGTGGCATTCCCCGGTGGCGCGATGGAACCCGGAGACCCATCTTTGGAAGCCGCAGCTTTACGAGAAACCTTTGAGGAAATAGGTGTGCCCCCTGAGGTAGTGGAAATTGTCGGTCGGCTCCCTGCTCAGCCAGTTATCTCGGGCTTCTTAGTGACCCCTATTGTTGCATTTTTACCCTCTCAGGTACGTTTGAACCCTGCTCCCGCAGAAATCGCTCACGTATTCACCGTCCCCCTGGCGTGGCTATCCAACCCTGATCATGTCTCCTTGGCGGCCACACACACATGGGAGGGCATGGAATACCCGGTGTATTATTATCAACCTTACGAGGGTGAGGTCATCTGGGGGCTTACGGCCCGCATTATACAAAACTTGATAAGCGCGCTCACATAAGAAGGTTACCCCTTTACTTGTTAATTTGACGAATATGTTTACATTATATATCATACATCCATCCAAACGGCCCAACCGCATCCCCCGTGTTGTGCTACTTTCGCGTGGTGCGTTTCTGCGAACCAACCAACGTGAATGTCCGTACCCGCATGGGGTGACAATTTTTCCTGATTCTTTAAAGATAGTGTTGGTGAAGCAGCGCACCCCGAAACTCATGCAACAACACCTCCAGCACTTTAACACCTGAAGGGCCTGTAAGCATTCCACAAGGAGGAGAAACCATGAGTGTCTTAAAGGACGAACGCCGCGAAGAAGAAATCCGCCAAGCAGAACATGAGATATACGAACCTCCACCCCATGTTGTGGAGAATGCAAACATCCGGCCCGAAGATTACGAGCGCTATCGCAAGGAGGGAACAGAGAATCCTGTCAAGTTCTGGGAAGAGCGGGCCAAGGAGATGGTCGATTGGTTTGAACCATGGGAAAAAGTGTTAGATGACAGCAATCCACCCTTTTATAAGTGGTTCGTTGGCGCCAAAACCAACATTGTGTACAACGCACTAGATCGACATGTAAAGACCTGGCGCCGCAACAAATTAGCCCTTATCTGGGAAGGGGAACCCGGAGACCGACGAACGTTCTCCTATTATCGCCTCTGGCAGGAAGTGAACCGTTTTGCTAACATCCTCAAGGGCATGGGGGTGAAAAAGGGCGACCGGGTAACAATTTACATGGGCCGAATCCCCGAATTGCCCATTGCCATGCTCGCCTGCGCCAAAATCGGTGCAATTCACTCCGTAGTGTACGGCGGATTCAGCGTGGAAGCCCTGGCAGAACGCATCCAAGACGCCCAAAGCCGGGTGCTTATCACCGCTGACGGTGGCTGGATGCGTGGGAAAATCGTACGCCTCAAAGATATCGCGGATGAGGCTGTGAAACGCTCCCCGGTCGTGGAACACATGATTGTGGTCAAACGAACCGGACACGACGTGAACATGGAAACAGGTCGGGATTTCTGGCTCCACGAACTGCAACAATTGCCCATTGCCAACGGCACATGCGAGACAGAAGTGATGGATGCCGAAGATCCGCTGTTCATCCTTTACACTTCTGGGACCACCGGCAAACCTAAAGGGGTTGTTCACACCCATGGAGGCTATCAAGTAGGCATTGCCACAACGCTCAAGTGGGCCTTTGACATTAAAGATGAGGACCGATGGTGGTGCGCTGCTGACCCCGGCTGGATTACTGGGCATTCATACATCGTATACGGTCCCCTCATTCTAGGCGCTACCAGTTTCATGTATGAAGGCGCTCCCGATTATCCTTATCCAGACCGTTGGTGGCGCATGATAGAGCATTACGGCATCAGCATTCTCTACACCGCGCCCACAGCCATTCGCGGCCTAATGCGCTACGGCGAAGCATGGCCAGCCCGACATGACCTTTCCAGCCTGCGCCTCCTGGGCACTGTGGGAGAACCCATTAACCCCGAGGCATGGCGGTGGTACTATCGGGTTATCGGTGGGGAACGATGCCCAATCATTGACACCTGGTGGCAGACCGAAACCGGCAACTTCATGATTACACCACTGCCTGTCACACCACTGAAGCCAGGCTCTGCTACGTTCCCCTTCCCCGGCATTATCGCCGATGTGGTCAGAGACGATGGAACCTCCTGTGAGCCCGGTGAGGACGGCTATCTGGTTATTAAACACCCGTGGCCTGCTATGGCCCGAACCATTTATGGCGATCCGGACCGTTACGTGCGCCAGTATTGGAGCAAGTTCGCGGAGCAAAAATGGTACCTCACTGGAGACTCCGCACGCAAGGATAAAGATGGCTATTTCTGGATCATTGGACGCATGGACGACGTTATCAAAGTAGCAGGCTACCGGCTGGGCACAGCCGAGATTGAGAGCGCGCTGGTCAGCCATCCCGCAGTAGCCGAGGCGGCCGTTATTGGCGTTCCCGACGAAATCAAAGGGAACATCATTTACGCCTATGTCATCCTCCGCTCCGGGTATGAAGCACATCCCAACCTGGAAGAGGAATTGAAGAAACACGTGCGACACGAACTGGGACCCATTGCTGTACCGGCTAAAATCGAAGTGGTGGACAAACTCCCCAAGACGCGCAGTGGCAAAATTATGCGTCGCGTCCTCCGAGCCCAAGCTTTGGGCCAACCTGTGGGAGACCTCTCTACACTGGCTGATTAGTACTTCGCACTCAGGGCGGGGATGATTCCCCGCCCTGGTATGCCCCCGGTCCTCGCGCTCAAAAACACAAAGGAACATTTTCCAACTACAGGGAAAACTCAGCAGTGTAACCTATTTTCCTCGTCCCACTATTCTCGTAATTGCACGTACGCGGCCGAAACCCAACCACCACGTCCATCGGAGGTCAACACGGGCACCCAAAGCTCCCCTTGTACTTCTACAGGCTCCCCCACAATTTGGACCAGAGTACCTTCAGGCAACACAGCCAAGACGCTGCCCCCAGGAGAAAGACGCAAGTGAACCCCATAACCGCCCGTATGAGCAATAACCGCACGACGAACCGTTACCGTCGGTGTAGGGGTGACTGTTGGGGTTGGAGAGAGGGTAGGTGTTGGACTCGGGATGGGAGTTGGCGTAAGTGTGGGGGTTGGCGTCGCGGAGGGCGTCCATGTTGATGTCGGCGTGGGTGTTGAAGTCGGCTCGGGAGATGGGGTGCCCTGCTGGGCGGATTCCACTGTCAGGGTAAACGTGGAAGTCGGGGTAAAGGTAGAGGTAGGGGTGGCAGTAGGAGGCACACGCGGGTCCAAAGCAATCACCGGAACGACGAACACCTTCACACCTACCGGTCGTCTCAGCCGATCGCTAATATAATCTTGCAATTTAACGGCATCCCAATACCCCAACGGTCGTTGTGTTTGCACCCGCACCGTCAAGTGAATAATCCCCTCCTTATCCTGACGCCAAGAGTAATCGAATACCTGAACTCCAGGCATTTCGGCTACGCTGGAGTAGACAGCTTGCTGAATAGCATTTTGCAAACGGGCGTGAACAAACTCGCGGTAAGTGAGCCATCCCAGGGGAACCAACAGGAAAGTAAAGAGGATGACCATGCTAATAAGTCCCCGCCAGAAAACCCGAAGGTGAAGATGAGACCACACGCGCGGCCGAAAGCCAACCAAGAGAAAAATCATGCCGCCTGCCCCGGCAATCGAAATCATGTTCGTAAAATAAAGCAACAGGGCTCCAGCCGCGGCTTTCCATTCCCCAAGGGAAAGGCTGATGCCAGCAGCCGCTAAAGGGGGAACCAAAGCGACAGCAATGGCCACGCCGGGCAACGCTTCCTGTACATCCTTTCGGCTAATCGCGTATCCACCAGCCAAGCCGGATGCCAAAGCCACCCCCAAATCCAAAAGTGTGGGCCGAGTGCGTGCCAGAATTTCCGGAGTCATAGAGGCTAAGGGGTCAATCCAAGCCACAATCATACTGAGCCCAATGCCTAGAGCCGCTCCCTGAGCAACGCGCACAATCGCCCGCCGGGCCAAACGACCATCCCCCATAGTCACGCCCAAACCAATGGCCAAAATCGCGGACATTAAAGGAGCCACTAACATAGCACCAATGATGACAGCAGCGCTGTTCAACAACAAGCCAAGGGCAGCAATGGTTGATGAGAGGGACATGCGAATGTGGAAATCCACATCCGCATGGGTGCTCTCACGCAAACGGCGGTATAAATCAAGACGGTCCTGATCGGGTAAATCAGGCAACAGAGAATCGAACCAGCGCACCACACGGCGCATATAAGTATGTGCCAAAGGGGAGCGGCGTTTAGCAATGGCGACGGGCACGCTTGTTCGGTGCACAAGCAAACGGGGTACATCTCCCACCAACACCCGTCGAAGCAATCGCTCTTCAGTGGCACCGACAAATACAAGGTCATAACCGGACTCAATTTCCTTTAAAATAGCCTGGAGGGGACCCCGTGCTTCCACAACCTTGGTAAGAAACACAGATTCGCCAGCAAATTCCCCCAAAGTTCTCGCAAAAACATCTTCTGGTTCCAACATCGGGGTATGACCGTGAGAGGGGACACGCGCGTATAACAACGTAACCGTCCCTTGGGTGGCTAAGGCTAAAGAACGAGCAACCCGGGCCGCCAACCCCACATTAGGTCCCCCTGCCGTAGGGATGAGGATGCGCAATGGATGATCTGTGGCAATCGTCCCCCGCACAACAATTAAGTCACACGGCGCGTTTTCCAACAGAGCATCCAACACTTCCCCCAAAGGGGCGTGACTCATAGTGGGCACAGGATCGTTCCACCGTAAAATCATCAGCGAGGGTTTCTTTTCTGTTACAACCTCGCGGAGGACGGCGGCAACGTTATACCCTTGAGCCACAATGCCTTCCGCGTCCAGCCCGCGCTCATGGGCCAGAGCAACGGCCGAATCCACCAATCGTTGAGCACGCTCCTGACCGGGGAATTTACTCAATGTGGGACGCAACACGTGAACAAAAAGCAGGGGGCGCTTTTCCACACGCGCTATGGATTCCCAAAAACTCTGTAATACCTGCGCATCTTCCAAAGTAGCCAGAGGGATAAGGATGGGTTCGGCCACGTGAACTCTCCAACCAACGCTCTAGAGGCGCTGTCTTAACACGACCTCATCCCAGGGAGATAAGGTCACATTTTAAATGGAACGGATCCGCCCAATCCGCGAGAATCCAACGTCAAAGGCAACAAGTCGACACCTTAAGTATGGCACACTTTGCCCAAAAGAGAAAAAACGTACTTCCCCGCCCTCCATCCCCTTTTACCCTCTGATCTCCCATATAACGCAAAGTTTTGGCTTCCCGCCACAGGTAGTGTTATAATGACACTTGTGGCGGAGGCCCCACTGACCTCCACCGCGAAGCGCCTCAACGTCGGAGGTGAATATGACCGCTAAACATGACTCGCCCGATGAACGCGTAGCGCAAATTATCGGGCGATGGGCCTCATACGGACGTTCAGGATTACTCCCCTGTTTGCAGGAAATCCAATCCCTTACCGGATGGCTTTCCCCCGAAATTTGCCAGCAGGTCGCGGAAGGACTTCGTGTGCCACTTGCCGACGTATATGGGGTAATTACCTTTTATGGGCTGCTCTACGATAAACCTGTGGGGCGCGTTGTAATCCGTTTGTGCGATGACATAGCCTGTTTTATAAACGGAAGTGGAGATATTCTGCGCGCTACCCAAGAGTACTTAGGTATACAACCCGGTGAAACAACACCCGATGGCATGTTTACCCTCGAAGTCCACCCGTGCCTGGGCCATTGTGATATAGCACCCTTTATGTTGATAAACGACCAGCCTGTCGGGCCGGTACGCCCAGAGGATGTGCCTGAAATCCTCGAACAGGCAAGACGGGCCGTCGAGGTGAAAGACACATAACGTCTCATCTCTCTATGCGCGAGGTCGCCTATGTATGAACCTATTTTGCTGCGCAGAGTAGGCCGCATTCACCCAACCCGCCTTTCAGATTACGAAACAAATGACGGGTATCGTGCCCTCCGCCGAGCACTAACATGGCGGCCGGAACACATCGTGCAACTTATCAAGGAATCAGCACTCGTTGGGCGAGGCGGGGCGGCCTTTCCAACTGGCATAAAGTGGGAAAGCGTTGCCAAGCAACCAGTAACGCCCAAGTACATTGTCTGTAACGCAGACGAAAGTGAGCCGGGCACGTTTAAAGACCGGGTCTTAATGGAAAATGATCCATTTGCCATCGTAGAGGCTATCACAATTGCCGGATATGCAGTAGGAGCCGAAAAGGGATACATCTACGTACGCGGGGAATACTCCAAAGCGTACGACACCCTGGCAACCGCGGTTGCCGCCGCGCGTGAAGCCGGCTACTTGGGTTCCCACATTCTGGGGAGCGACTTCTCCTTCGACATCGAACTTCGCCGCGGGGCTGGCGCCTACGTGTGCGGTGAAGAAACCGCTTTATTTGAGAGCATAGAAGGTAAACGCGGTTGGCCGCGGCAGAAACCTCCCTTCCCTACGGAGGCCGGCTTATTTGGTAAACCCACCGTAATTAATAACGTGGAAACCTTCGCAAATATTCCATGGATCCTGCTTAACGGTGCCAATTGGTTCCGATCCCTGGGCCCCGACGGTTCAGCAGGGCCTAAACTCTATTGCGTTAGCGGCGCGGTGAACCGGCCTGGGGTGTACGAGGCCCCCATGAACATCACGCTAAGGGAATTAATAGAAGAAAAGTCCCAGGGCCTCCCAGATGGACGTAGCCTTCAAGCCGTTCTTATCGGAGGTGCAGCCGGCACCTTTGTGGGCCCTGAACACCTAGACGTGGAAATGAGCTTCCAGGGACTTTCAGCCATTGGGGCATCATTAGGCTCAGGTGCGGTCATGGTAATCGACGACGGCACAAACATGTGGGACATTCTGCGACGTATTGCCCGCTTTTTCGCCCATGAATCTTGCGGCAAATGTTTCCCCTGTCGCTATGGAACGCAACGCCAACGGGAAATTGTTGAACGCATGGCCAACGGAACAGTGCGTGAAAACGATCTTGAACGTTTAGTCGACTTGTGGGCCACTATGCGCGATGCTTCTTTATGCGGTTTAGGCCAAACGGCAGGGAACGCCATTGAAAGCGGCTTGCGTTTAATGGGCGTACTCACAACATAGGGAGAGGCAAACGCATGTCAGAGGAAAAACCCACAGTCCACATGACCATAGACGGTCATTCGGTAGCCGTCCCCGCGGGGACAACGGTCTTAGAGGCAGCCGACGCCTTAGGCATTTACATTCCCAGGCTCTGTCATCATCCACATTTGACGGATAATGCACTTTGCCGCCTGTGTGTTGTCGAATGGGAAGGCGCCCGCACACTGGTTCCTGCCTGCGTAGCAAAAGTGCGTGAAGGCGCCGTCGTGCACACGCACAGCGAACGAGTCCTGCGCGCCCGACGTACAATTTTGGAACTTCTCTTCTCGGCAGCAGATTTAAGCGACACCCCCGAAATTGTTGCTTACGCCCAAACCATTGGGGTGAACCCGGAACGCTTCGCGGACGGAGAACGGATCGAACATCCTATTTACGACGACAATCCTTTCTACATCCGCGATTACAACAAATGCATTATGTGCAACCGTTGTGTGCAGGCGTGTGGGAACGACATGCAATTTACATACGCCCTTACCGTCGGGGGTAGAGGTTTTCACACTCACGTGGACACATTCTTCCACCGCCCATTGCCCGATACCTCCTGTGTGTTCTGCGGGAACTGTGTAGCAGTTTGTCCCACCGGTGCTCTTGTGGGGAAGACAGAGATAGAAATGGCTATAACAGGGGAGGAAAACCATGGTCATTGACCACATCTACTACCCAGGACGTCACAAAGACTACCCAGCCTACGTAATCCGTCCTAAAGTCGCCTACGTAGGACCGGCTGTAGTTGTATTACACAATCGCTGGGGAATAACCGACGAGTTTCTGGCGTGGAGTGAACATTTAGCGCACGAAGGATTTATCGTCATGCTGCCAGACCTCTACCAGGGACGTAAACCCCAAGAGGATGGACAAGCCAAACAGTGGATGAATGCCCTACCCCTCCAGGAGGGTCGTGATGCCGTCCATATGGCCATTGTGTGGTTGCGCAACCAGGCGTACACGCGCGCACACGCCACAGCGGTTATCGGCTTTGAGCGAAACGGCGCCTTAGGCCTGATGACAGCCACCTTAGAACGTTTCGGTCCACGAGCGGTCATAGCAGTGGCCAGCCCACTTAAAGATGTCGTAGACCTCATCCCGAATTTCCACGCGGCTGTCCAACTTCACCTGGCGGAGAAGGACAAGACCGTGGATAAACAGACCTTAGAAGCGTTGAAAAATTCCCTAATGTCAACAGGCATCTCCCACGAAATCCACATCTACCCAAACACACGCCACGATTTCATGTGCCCCGGGTGCGAAGATTATGACGAAACAGCAGCCCGGCACGCGTGGGAACGAATGCTTGCCTTTTTGGAGAAAGCATTTCAGGAGGAGTCAACATCCCAGGCCAGGATGGCCGCTTAATTACTGCACATCATATCCTGGAAGGAGGCCGTATGGTCCAGGCAGCCGTTCGTCACCAGGTTCATCGTCTACAGGCTGAACGAATCGTCCGCACCACTTGTCCTTACTGTGGCGTAGGGTGCCAAATAGACCTTCACATACGTAACAACCGCATCTTTCGTGTGACTGCACCCTTTGATGCCCCGCCCAACTATGGACGGTTGTGCGTGAAAGGACGATTCGGCTTGGACTTCGTACATCACCCTTCGCGACTACGCGTTCCCCTAATTCGTAAGAATTTCGGCAAAACCCCTCGAAAACCCGTAGGAATCGACGGGTTTCGCGAGGCAACCTGGGACGAGGCCCTGGACCTGGCCGCGGAACGTCTGGCTGACATTGTACGCACTTACGGGAGCGATGCAGTTGGCACTTTTTGTTCGGCCAAGGCGACCAATGAAGATAACTATATCTTTCAGAAGTTCGTTCGGGCTGTGCTGGGCACCAACAACGTGGATCACTGCGCGCGTTTGTGCCATGCCTCGTCAGTAGCTGGCCTTTCTTACACAATCGGCTCCGCGGCCATGTCAAACTCCGTGGAGGAAATGCGCAACCTGGACGTTTTCATTGTCACCGGATCAAACACCACAGAAACGCATCCGGTGATTAGCACCTTCTTGCGAGAAGCCGTGGTGAAACACGGGGCCCGACTTATTGTCGTAGATCCGCGCGGCACAGAGATGACCCGATTTGCCACTTTGTGGCTACGCCAAAAACCGGGCACAGACGTCGCAGTGTACACTGCAATGGCCCACGTTATTGTTAAGGAGGGACTTTACAACCGCGCCTTTATCGAAACCCGCACCGAAGGTTTTGACGAGTTTGCCCAATCCCTTGATCCGTTCACCCCAGAATGGGCAGAGGAGATCTCCGGAGTTCCGGCTGACTTAATCCGTAAGGCAGCACGGATGTACGCTACCGCGAAGACGGCCGCCATTTACTGGGGAATGGGCATTACCCAACACAGCCATGGGACAGATAATGTCCTCTCCCTTTCTAACCTGGCCCTGTTAACAGGTCACATCGGCAAACCGGGAACCGGTTTGAACCCCCTACGCGGTCAGAACAACGTGCAAGGGTGTTCGGATTCTGGTGGACTCCCCAACGTGTACCCGGGGTACCAACGTGTAGACGATCCCGCGGTAAAGGCTAAATTTGAACGCGCGTGGGGTGTCCCGTTAAGTGGAACACCTGGACTCACTACCATGGAAATGGTCGAAGCCGCGGATCAGGGACTGATTCATGCTTACTACATCATGGGCGAAAACCCAATGATGAGCGAACCCAATCTACGACATTCGCGCCACGTGATGGAAAACATGGACTTTGTCCTTGTTCAAGACATCTTCCTAAACGAAACCGGCGCGTACGCCGACATTATTCTGCCAGCAGCCAGTTTTGCAGAGAAAGACGGAACCTTCACGAACACCGACCGACGGGTACAACGTATCCGCAAGGCCGTTCCACCTCCTGGCCAAGCCCGAGCCGATTGGGAAATCATCGCAGATCTGGCGAAACGTGTGGAACAAAAATTGGGGCGTACCAAGAGTGCTGGCTTTGATTATGGCCATCCCTCAGAAATATGGGACGAGATGGCCACCTTAACCCCTGCATTTCAAGGCATCACCTACGAACGGATAGAGCGAGAAGGGGGCATTCCCTGGCCCTGTCCGACTCCCGATCACCCAGGAACCCCTTATCTTTTTGCCACGTCCTTCCCGCGCGGGAAAGGACGCTTTGCAGTACTCCAATTCCGTCCGCCAGCAGAATGGCCTGACGAAGAGTACCCCTTTATCCTCTCCACAGGACGGGTGTTATACCACTGGCACGGCGGTACTTTATCCCGTCGCTCTCGCCTGGAAGAGGCGTATCCTCAGGCTCGCGTTGAAATCCATCCGGCAGATGCCAAACGCCTGGGTATCCGCACAGGGGACAAGGTGCGAGTCCAGTCACGTCGGGGTGCCATAGAGGCCTGGGCACTGGTGACGGCCCGCTCTCCCAAAGGAACCGTCTTCATCCCCTTCCACTTTGCTGAAGCCGCGGCCAACATACTGACCAACGACGCACTAGACCCCCAGGCCAAAATTCCTGAGTACAAAGTTTGCGCTGTGCGAGTGGAGAAGATCACCTAATGAGGTCCAGCCTTCATTCTGTCCGTTCAAGAGAAGTTGGAGACTGGAGAACGCGCATACCTAGAACCACTGCCAAAAGCCCTAAAGTACCACTGAGAACATAACTCTGACGAAGTCCGATTTGCTCAGCCAGAGAGGCGGCCAGGGCCATGCTAATCAGCATGGCCCCGTTTGTTACGGCTCCCACACTTCCATTCACTCGTCCCATTAATCGCTGGGGAGTTACCTGCTGAACCAAGGTCATAAAACTCGCTTGAGCGGCAGGAATAGCCGTACCCAATATGCCGGTGATGAGCAAAATAAACGTATAGGAAGGGGCGACCCCCGTTCCAATAAACCCCAGCGAAATAATGAACAACCCTCCTAACAACAGCGCGTGCGGAGGCCGTGTACGAAGCCACCCATGGCCCATGGCCAACGTTCCGACGAGCATTCCCACCCCCTGTGCCGCATCCACCAAACCGATTTCCTGAGCCCCTACATGAAACACCCGCTGCATGTAAGGCACCCACAGCACATTAATGGTACCCAACCCCAAAAAGAGAACACTAACCACCCAAATCACATTGCGGACAATGGGAGTTCGTCGAATAAATACCAGCCCTTCACGTAAATCCAGCCAGGCCTGTCGCCAGGAACGAGAAGGAGTAGCAGGAGTAGGCACAGGGTCAATCCACCACACGAATATCGCGGAGATGAGGAACGTCAAGGCATCGATGAAAAATGCCACAGGAATACCCAGGTGCTCTATAACAAAACCTGCCAGTGCTGGTCCAAAAATAAGAGCCGCCACTTGCGTAGTTTGACTTAATGTGTTCGCAGGGAGCAATGCATCACGGTCCACAATTTGCGTGATCAGAGCGTTCTTGGCGGGCACAAAAAACCCCGTGATTGAAGATTGAACCAATGCAATGGCATAAAAAGGCACTGGGGAACCCAAATGATAAGCGAAAATACACCCTAAAGTGGTAAAAATGCGAAGCACATCAGCAACAATCATCAAATGTCGGCGATTCACGCGATCCACTAAAGGCGATCCAAAAACACCTATAGGCAACTGGGGAACGAGGAACGCCATCGAAACCAGGCCAATGGCTCGCACATCCTGGTGGGTGAGGGCGCTCACGGAGAGCACAATGGACAACCAGTAAAACCCATCACCAAATTGACTAATGGACTGGCCAACCCACAACTTGCGGAAGGATGAATTCTGAAAAACGGCTTTATAGGACACTGAAGTCATACATACTCCTCGGTTTGCGCTAGCACGGCAGCAATCGCATCCTCGCGTTCTACTTTATCGGGAACATCCAAACGCCATGCAGCCAGAAATTCCACATTCCCTTCCGTTCCCCGAATCGGAGAAACAATTAAAGCCTGCAATCCTAAAGCCAACGAGTGCGCATGTTCTAACACCTGTACAAGCACATCTCGGTGTACACGTGGGTCACGCACAATCCCCCCTTTACCCACACGACGAGGGCCCGCTTCGAATTGAGGCTTTATCAGGGCAATTATCCACCCTTCAGGTCGCACTAACCCACGGACAGGAGGCAATACGAGGCGGAGGCCAATAAAGGACACATCTATAGTGGCTAAATCGCAGGGCTCGGGTAAGGAATGCACATAACGAATGTTCGTCCGCTCCATAACAACAACCCGAGGATCTTGACGTAACCGCCATGCCAGTTGGCCGTACCCCACATCAATCGCATATACCTTACGGGCCCCCCGCTGCAACAGCACATCCGTAAACCCACCAGTAGAAGACCCTACATCGACACAAGTCCACCCGCTCACGTCCAACTGCAGGTGATCTAACATCGCTGCCAGTTTGTATCCCCCTCGGCTTACATAGGGCATCTGTTGGCGCACATCAATGTGAGAATCTACAGGCACGCGCCGACCAGGCTTGTCCACGCGTTGTCCCTCAACAAACACCTGGCCAGCCATTATCAACGCCTGGGCCCGCTCACGGGTTTCAACCAAGCCCCGTTGCACCAACAGTTTATCCAAACGCTCCTTCTGACGCGTCCGTTTATCTTTCGGATTCCCCTTGCTCAATGTCCCACCCCCAGCAAAAAGATACGGTGAAAAAACACAACGCATTTGGGGCCCACCTTCCCCATGGGTGAGCAAAATCCAATTTGTCGGTCAACGAACTCCCCGTTATAATCCTTTGCACACTTCTTGACCTGAGCATGATATGGGTCCAGAAACGGAGGAAAATATGCTCAAGCCATTACTGAAGACAATGCGTCCTAAACAATGGACCAAAAACGCATTCGTCTTCACTGCTCTCATCTTTGACCGGAAACTATTCCACCCCGCCCCATTCATCAAAACACTCCTGGCCTTTATTCTATTCTGCATGGCAGCCAGTGCCGTATACTTGGTGAACGACCTGGTCGACATGGAACGAGACCGGCAACATCCTAAAAAACGCTTCCGCCCCCTTGCCTCGGGCGAACTTTCCCCTCACGTCGCTGGCATCGCAGCGTTTATCCTGACAATAGCAGCAATTGGTGGCGGATTCTGGATTCACACCGGTTTGGGTTTCATAGTAACCGGATATCTCCTCTTGCAATTCGCTTATTCTTTCGTGCTCAAACACTTAGTCATTATCGATGTAATGACTGTGGCCGCGGGGTTTGTACTTCGTGTTGCGGCTGGTGTTGTCGTAGTTGAAGTGGCCCGTTTCTCCCCGTGGCTCTACGTGTGTACCACCTTGCTCGCGTTGTTCATCGCCATCAACCGCCGTCGCCATGAACTGGTCCTCTTGGCTGACGGGGCCAAGAATCACCGCAAAATACTGGATGAATACAACATTCAATTTCTGGACGAAATGAACAGCATGGTCACAGCGAGTACAGTTATTGCTTACTCACTCTACACCTTTTCCGCACCCAACCTCCCCCGAAACCACTCGATGATGTTAACCATCCCCTTTGTTATCTATGGTCTGTTTCGATACCTTTATCTCATTCACGTGCGCGGTGAGGGGGGGGCACCAGATGAACTAATTCTTCGCGACATCCCCCTGTTTCTGGACGTGCTCCTCTGGGTACTTGCCGTCATTCTCATATTGTACTCATTTCCTGGCAACGCCTCGTAATTGACCTCAAGGAAAGGTTTCGAAAATAACAGCACATCCGAAAACAAAGAGCCCCGGACGAGCGGTCCGGGGCTCGCTGCTTGCCCCCACAGCCACCTACACAGCCAGCAAAGGAACCGGTGTGGGCGTAAGGTAGAACATTGAGGAAGTCCACGCCAGTTAGAGGGGCTAAAAAATCCTCTTCTTCTGCCCAACTACGCTCAAAAGGGGTAAGGGGATAAAAAGAGGGTGTACGTTCCACACCTCCATGCGAAACGTACACCCGTCCGTGTTCCTCTTACAGAATGTGAGCCAGGAATTCCTTTGTGCGGGGGTCTTTGGGGTGAGCGAACAACTCCTCAGGAATCCCCTCCTCCACAATTTTACCCGCATCCATGAAGACGATGCGATCGGCAACTTCTCGGGCAAATCCCATCTCATGAGTGACCACAATCATGGTCATCCCTGAACGAGCCAACTCGATCATCACGTCCAGCACTTCCTTGATCATCTCTGGGTCCAGCGCGGAGGTAGGCTCATCGAACAGCATAATTTTAGGCTGCATGGCCAGCGCCCGGGCAATGGCCACACGCTGTTGCTGACCACCGGAGAGTTGCCCTGGGTACTTATGGGCCTGGTCCGCAATGCCCACGCGCTCTAACAACTCCATTGCTATCTTCTCGGCTTTATCACGGGGCCAATGCCTGACCAGGCGGGGCGCCAGAGTGATATTATCCAGCACCGTCATGTGGGGGAAGAGATTGAATTGCTGGAATACCATCCCTACCTCACGGCGAATGGCCTCGATATTCCGAATATCGTGGGTTAACTCAATACCGTCGACGATGATGCGCCCCTTGTCATGTTGTTCCAGACGGTTGATACACCGCACCAGGGTGGACTTCCCTGAACCCGAGGGACCAATCACCACCACCACTTCTTGGCGCTTTACGCGCATATTAATGCCTCTCAGGGCCGCGAAATCCCCAAAGTACTTCCACACATCCTCCAGGATGATAACATCTTCACCTGTGTCCACCCGGCTAACTTCAGAATCCTTAGGCATTGTTTCCCACCTCCTGCGAATTATCGCACGCCAACGCCCAGTTTGGCTTCCAGGCGTCGGCTTGCGTAGGACATGGCATAACAGAATACCCAGTAGATAACAGCAATGAAGAGGAAGACTTCCGCTTGACGACCAATCCATTCAGGCTGGGCTATCACACTCAGGGCGATATTCAGCAAGTCCAGCAACCCCACAATGGCCACCAGGGAAGTGTCCTTGAAAAGTCCGATAAACTGCCCCACAATGGCAGGGATCACCGCGCGCAGCGCTTGGGGTAAAATAATGTAACGCATCATCTGGTAATAATTTAAGCCCAGGGCCTCAGCGGCCTCATACTGCCCCTTGGGAATGGCCTGAAGGCCTCCACGGACATTCTCAGCCAGGTAGGCAGCAGCAAAGAGCGTCATGCCTGTCATCGCCCGCAGAACCTTGTCAATGCGCACGTTGGCTGGCAAGAAGAGGGGCAACATAATCTGAGCCATGAACAACACCGTGACCAGGGGCACGCCACGAATCAACTCAATATAAAGCACCGAGAACAACTTAACCACTGGCAGAGAACTGCGCCGCCCCAGGGCCAACAACACGCCAATTGGAAAAGAGGCCACAATAGCCACGACAGCCAGGAGAATAGTAAGCAATAACCCGCCCCAAAGGCTGGTCTCCACCAGAGGCATTTTGGCATTCCCCTTGAACCCGCGCAGCAACACCAGGGTAATGAAGAAGACAGCCAGCCAGGCCAGAGGAATGAACCGCTGTAAGGGCTTACGCAGGGGTTCCACCCGTTCTGCCACCAGACTGCTCAGGACAAAAAGGGCAAACACAAGAGTCCAATTCCGTTTGGCGTTAGTAGAAATTGGCGCGATCCAGAAGAGTGCTACGAATAATACCGAGATAGCCAGCGCGTTGACTGAACGAGCCCCCCACACGCCCCAGGATAGCCCTCCGAGGACCAGGGCCATGCCCAGGGCGAGCCATACACGCCACATCTGCTCTACCGGATAAGGCCCAACAGCGAACAAGCGCAGGTTGCTGGTCACCACACCCCATTTGGCTCCGTGCAGGACCCAGCCAATGGTGCCCTTCAAAACCACGTAAACGATCAACAAGGACACGATTGTGATAATCGCATTGTACCAGGGAGTGAAGAGGTTCTTCCTCATCCACTCCAGAAATTCCCGCGCTGCGCTGGCGGGCACGGCTTCTCGAGTTGCTGTTGGTACCATGATCACCTCTCAATCAAGCGCACGCGGCGGTTATACCAGTTCATAAACAGGGACGTGAGCAGGCTCAGCGTCAGATAACTGCCCATAATCAGCGTGATCACCTCAATGGAACGCCCTGTCTGGTTGAATATCGTCCCCGCAACGTTGAACAGGTCTGGATACCCAATCGCTACCGCCAGACTGGAGTTCTTTGTCAGGTTCAGGTACTGGCTGGTAAGGGGTGGAATAATGACCCGCATGGCCTGGGGGAAAATGATGTAGCGCATCATTTGGAAATCGCTCAACCCCAACGCCTTGGCAGCCTCCCGTTGTCCCTTACTCACAGCGAGGATACCCGCGCGTACCACTTCTGCGATAAACGCGGCCGTATAAATGACCAAACCCAAGAGCAGGGCACTGAACTCCGGCGTCATACTGGTGCCCCCCTCGAAATTCAGGCCCTTGAGCATGGGTTTGTCTATCACCAATGGAGACCCGGGGGCCAGAATCCACCCAACCAGAAGAAAGACTCCCCACGTGGCTATGCCAAATATCCAGGGGTAACCGGGATTGCCCGTGCGGTCCTGATAGCGGCTCCGGTAGCGGAACACCAACGTTGCCACGATCAAGCCCACAATGACAAATCCCAGCCAGACGGAAAATCCTTCCGTAGCGCGGAACCAGGGCATAGCAATCCCCCGGTTACTCAAATACACAGGCCCGGGCAACGTGATGGCCTGACGAATCCGGGGGAACTTCAGCATGACCGCGGTGAACCAGAAGAACAACTGTACCAACAAAGGCGTATTCCGAATGATTTCAATGTACACGTTAGCAATGGAGCGCAGGAGCCAGTTCGGGGAAAGGCGGGAAACACCCACCACCACACCCAAAATCGTGGCCAAAATGATTCCGATCACGCTCACCTTAATCGTGTTCACCACACCCACAAGGAAAGCGCGAGCATATGTATCGCCAGGGGAATAAGAGATAGGAGTCTCGCCAATTGGGAAGCCCGCCTCCAACTTGAGAAAACTAAAGGTGGGTGTCAGGCCCCGGGCGCTCAATTCCGTGTACATATTATGGTACATGAAGGCAAGAACAACGATGACAAGAATTAGGAAAATGATTTGGGCTATAACAGCCAGGACGCGCTCATCTCGCCATATGGGTGGACGAGCGTGTTCGGATGCACGTGCAGTGGTCATCGGATTCCACCTCATCCAAGCCTGCCCTGCCAAAAACGGAGGACAGGCCCCGGAGTTTGGCTGCTCTTAAAAACAGAGAGAAGAGAGTCCCTCTGATGTTCGGCACCTAAGTGCCGAACATCAGAAGAGACTCATTCGTTCACACCGTCATACCGCTAAATAACGGTTTAGCGGAACGGAGGAGAGTAAAGCAGACCGCCCTTGGTCCACAGGTTGTTGGGACCACGCGGCAGGTTGAAGGGTGTGTTGGGGCCCAGGTTGCGCTCGTAAATTTCGCCGTAGTTACCCACCAGTTTGATAACGCGGTACGCGAAATCGTTGGTCAGGCCCAGGCCCTTACCCAGGTCACCCTCAAGGCCCAGGAAGCGACGAATACCGGGGTTGTCGCTATTCATGAACTCATCCACATTCTGAGAAGTGATACCAAACTCCTCAGCCTGGATAGTAGCAAAGACCACCCACTTGACCACATCCAGCCAGCGGGAGTCGCCCTGGAGAACCGCAGGGCCGAGAGGTTCCTTGGAGAGAGTAATGTCCAGAATGACGTGCTCATCCGGGTTCTTCAGCAAGGACTTGCGGGAGACCAGACCCGACTTGTCCGTGGTCACCGCGTCGCAGCGGCCTTCCTCGTACGCGCCAAAAGTCGCGTCCGCGGTTTCAAAGACCACCGGCGTGTACTTGATGCCATGAGCACGCATCTGATCGGCCAGGTTCAACTCCGTGGTTGTTCCCGTGGTCACACAAATGGTGCCGCCATTCAGGTCCTCCAACGTCTTGATATTATCGGCCTTACGCACCATAATGCCCTGACCGTCGTAGAAAGTCGTGGGAGCAAAATCCATCCCCACCGAGGTGTCGCGGCTGAGAGTCCAGGTAGTGTTGCGGATAAGCACATCTACCTCACCCGTCTGAACAGCCGTGAAGCGCTCCTTCGCGGTCAGAGGGCGGTACTCCACCTTGGTAGTATCATTGAAGAGGGCCGCGGCCAGCGCTTTACAGAAGTCAATGTCAAATCCCGCATAATTACCGGATTGGTCAAGATAACCGAAGCCGGGCAGGTTCGCGTTCACGCCACAGATCAACTTCCCTCGCTCCATGACCACGTCCAACTTAGACTTCCCAGCGGCTGGCCCTGCAGGCACTTCCTTGGTGACCTCCACAATCTTTGTCACCTCAACCACCTTGGTGACCATCTTCTCCTCAGTGGTCTGCTGCTGAGCACATGCCCCCAAAATCAACAACAACACCAACAAACCAACAAAAACAAACAACTTCCTGCGACTCATTTTCTTCTCCTCCTTCTTAAAATGGTGTACCTACAAGACAGACTTACACACCTGAGCAGAAGTACTCCAGTTTGGAGTACAAAACAGGAAATTACCTGCCCCTGCTTCTCCGGTTGACGCCTAAACGTCCAAGAAGAAAAAGGAAACCGATTTGGTGTGACTGGGCCGCAGCCACGTACACCCATTCCTTGTGAAGGGTTCAACAAACAGTGGGGAATTGAAACCAGTATATCTAGATAGCAATTATTGTCAACTTTGACCTTTCGCCAAGGGGCATCGCCCCCTCTCATGCCACAGAGGGGAGAGGAGTCGATAGGGAAGGCTCCTGATGGTGAGATTTTGTTCGTAACATGCGCAGACCGTTCAAAACCACCACCAACGTGCTTCCCTCGTGTCCCACCACACCTAACGGGAGCGATATGCCCACCGTAAGAGTCGTTACGACAAGTACCACCATCACCCCCACAGCAATGCCCAAATTCTGATAGACAATACGCCGGGCCCGACGACTTAGGTCCAAGGCAAAGGGCAACTTAGTCAAATCATCGGCCATGAGGACGACATCGGCGGTTTCCAAGGCCACATCTGTGCCTGCAGCCCCCATAGCAACGCCCACAGTAGCCAATGCCAGCGCCGGCGCGTCGTTGATGCCATCCCCCACCATCGCTGTGGGGTCTTGCTCAACCAATGTCTTGACAATGCGCACCTTGTCCTCGGGTAACAGTTCCGCATATACCTCATCTACCCCCAACTGCTGGGCAATCGACTCAGCAACCTGGCGATGATCCCCTGTCAACATAATAATCTTTTTTACCCCCAAAGCGCGGAGTTCACGAATCGTTGAAGCCGCCTGCGGACGTACCACATCAGCCACGGCCAGAATGCCTACTACCTGCTCATTGACCACCCACACCACCGTTCTGCCCTCCGCGTGTAAGCGTTCCGCCATAGCCTTCAAATCTGGAGGCACAGGCGTGCCTAACTCGTTCAGCAAACGACCATTGCCAATATACACATGCTGGCCATTTACCCGACCGCGCACTCCACGTCCGACCAGGGCACGAAAATCCTCTGGTTCATCCACAGGGATATTGCGAGATTCAGCCAGGCGAACAATAGCACGAGCCAACGGGTGTTCAGAACGACGCTCAACCGCCGCGGCCAAGCGCAAAACATCCTCTTCGCGGAACCCGGGAGCCGGAACAACGTGCGTTACCTGAGGTTTTCCATACGTCAGCGTGCCGGTCTTATCAAACGCCACCACACGGATTCGCGCCATATTCTCCAGGTGGGCCCCTCCCTTGAACAGGACACCATTACGAGCTCCGGCCGCCACAGCAGAGAGAATGGAAGCCGGTGTCGAAATAACAAGGGCACACGGAGAGGCCACAACCAACAACGTCATAGCTTTGTAAAATACATCAGCAAAAGGCATCCCGAACACCCAGTACCCTACCCCCAGATACGCTAATACCCCCACCACCACTGCAGTAGCGTAAGGCTGACTAAAGCGATCCAAAAACCGCTGCATGGGCGCCCGCTCACTCTGGGCCTCTTCTACTAACTGAATAATGCGCGCCAACGTGGAATCCGCAGCCCGCTTTGTGACCCGAATGACCAAACTACCCTCACTGTTAATAGTACCCGCAAACACCTTATCGCCCGGCTTCTTCGTAACCGGTACACTCTCCCCCGTAATAGGGGACTGATCCACCGCCGACATACCCTCTTCTACCACACCATCTAAAGGAATGGCTTCCCCCGGACGGACAACCACCACCTCACCAACTGCAACCTCCTCAACAGGGACAGCCACCTCCTTACCGTCACGGCGCACCAAAGCCACGTTCGGGCGCAACTCCATCAATTTCTCGATAGCATGGCGGGTTCTATCCATGGCAAATGTTTCCAACGCTTCAGCCAGAGAAAAGAGGAAAAGTAATGTGGCCCCTTCTGCCCAGTCACCCAAGTAGGCAGCACCTAACGCAGCAGCAATCATTAAAAAGTCAATATCCAACGCACCCCGTCGAAGGGCCGACAAAGCCGCCAAAGTACCTTCATATCCTCCAGCCACATAAGAGACAACGTACAAAGCTATCGCGACCCAGGAGGGCAAAGACGTCGCGTGCTGAACCACTAACCCGCCCACCAAGAAAATGAACGAGATAGTCGCCAGCACCATCTCCTCATTCTGCCACCAGGTAGAAACCCAACCGGTAATCTTGCGGAAAATCCCACGGGCTTCCCCGCGCAGCCGAATACCTTCCTCACGGAGAATGCGTTCAATGGTCTCGCGAGTAATAGAACTGTCGGGTTCGTACTCAATAGCGATGACACCTCCAGGAACATTAACCTCAACATTAACAACCCCTTCCAATTGGGCCAACTGTTTTTCCAACGGCCCAGACAAATCACGCACAAAAGTAGGATCCACCTGAACCGCCATCCGCTTATGCTGGCGATGTAATTCTAGCCCCAGGTCCTCAATAATCCCGCGAATAGATTCCAGGTTAATCTCGTGGGGATTGTACCGTAAGACTAGGGTGTGACGTTTTTCTTCCCAACGGACCTCGCGAACTCCTGGGTGCTCCCGCAAAGTTTCTATAAGCAGTTCTACACTGCGTCGTCCCTCTTCATCTTGAAGAGAGCCCCCCAAAGGAAGCTCCTCAACATGCTCTGAAGACATGGGTGGCGTCATTAATTATCCTCCTCTTTGTGTTCGACACTTTGGTGCTCTTGGGATTGACATTCCGCGCAATAGCCATAAGCGTCTACGCGAATGTGTAACACTTTAAACCCACCTAATACCTCCTCATCGGCTTCTAAATAAATAGGCACATGGGCATCTACAACCTTCCCACACCTTAAGCAAATTAGATTCACGTGGGGACTCGTATCCGTCTCATAACGGACAGCCCCTCCCTCCCGACGCAACTCCAAAATAAGCCCCAAGCGGGCCAATAAGTTCAGCGTATTGTAAACGGTAGCACGAGCAATGTGAGGATACTGAACACGTACAGCCTCATATACCTCCTGCGCTGTGGGATGGGTTCTCACACTGGCCAAGTACTGCAAAATGGCCTGGCGCTGTGGAGTCATTCGAATTCCCTCTTGCAGAAGCACATCCTCCCAAGCGCGCCACACCTCAGTCACCCTCTCTTCCTGTAAATCATCCTGATGACGTCCCATAACTCCATATACTCCTTTCCCCAAACATTAGAGCGAATCCAATTTTAGACTGATTCTGATTATATCAGAGACAGCCAACCTGTCAAATTCCAGGGTGGGAACAAGAACCTAGCATAACGAGGACAAATACATCGGGAGAGGGGAACGAATTTGACAGAATACCCGTCTATCGGTAGAAACGGGATGCTTGGTTCGGATTACTTTAATCCTGTACGCAGATACACTGGGAAAAACCATGGTGAGAAAAACGCGGATCTTCTTACGAGCGTACATAGCCGGTGCTTTATTAACGCTCTCGGTGATACTGCTGGCCTTTGGCATCGCGTTTACTGCATATGCTGAAATTGCGCACACACTCCCCCCTGTGGACCAATTGCCTTACCGAGCCACGGGGGAAGTCACAACCAAAATATACGACAGGCACGGGACCCTCATAAACGAAGTTTTCAACCCCGATCAGGGACGACACACCCTGGTACGTCTGGAGGACATTTCCCCATTTCTCATTGAAGGAGTCATTGCTACAGAAGATGCCAACTTTTACCATCATCCCGGATTTGACCCCATTGGCATCGTCCGAGCCCTTTACCTGGCCTGGCGGGAGAAGGAATTCGTCAGCGGAGGCAGTACCATTGTGCAACAATTGGTTAAAATCACCCTCCTCTCCCCGGAACGCACCTTCAAGCGCAAAGTGAAAGAGATTATCCTGGCAGCAGAAGTCAATCGCCGTTACGATAAAGACACCATCCTGGAAATGTACTTGAATAGAGTTTATTTTGGACGCTCGGCTTATGGAGTAGAAGCCGCAGCCCAGACGTACTTTGGTAAATCCGCTAAAGAACTAACACTGGGTCAAGCCACACTGCTGGCCGGAATTATTCAGGCCCCAAGTTATTATGACCCTTATACCAACCCCGAAGCAGCCCGTGAACGGCAACGAGTGGTCCTCAACCTCATGGTCAAACACGGGTACCTAACACGCGCCCAGGCCGATGCCGCCCTGGCAGAGCCCTGGAATTTGATACAACCCAAAGTAACGTTTGAGGCACCCCATTTCGTTCTATACGTACGACAGCAGTTAGAGCGCCTATACGGCCCGGAGTTGGTGTACGGTGGTGGCTTACAAGTCTACACCACCCTGGACCTTCCTCTTCAACGGGAAGTCGAACGCATCGCACGAACACACATCTCTCAAATTGAAAACCGAAACGCCCACAACGCAGCAGTGGTGGTTATCCGCCCGGGAACGGGCGAGATTCTTGCAATGATGGGAAGTTTGGACTACAACAATGGAGACATTGATGGACAAATTAACATGGCGCTCGTTCCGCGCCAACCCGGTTCATCCATCAAGCCGTTCACCTACCTAGCAGCGTTTGAAATGCCCCCACTCGCCCCGGAAGAACTCCAAAATTTACCCCATCCGGTATTGCCTCCCGGAGGATGGAACCCGGCAACCCTATTGCCAGACATTAAAACAGAGTTCCCGGATCCCAATGGACCTTATGTACCCGTGAATTACGATCGCAAGGAACACGGATTGGTCACTGTTCGGACCGCACTGGCAAACTCTTACAACATCCCCGCGGTATACGCCCTCCAGCACATCGGTATTGAACGACTCAAGGATATGGCCAAGCGATTGGGCATCACCACATTAAACCGAGATGATTACGGCCTCTCCCTCACCCTAGGAGGTGGGGAAGTCACACTGTTAGAAATGACGAACGCGTACGCCACCTTAGCTAATCAGGGACGATATGTTCCTCCCCAAGCCATTGCCTGCGTGCGAAATATGCAAGGCGACTTGGTACAACTCTTCGTCGACGCGCCGGATATTTCTGCCTGCCGTCCCGAAGCCCACGCTCCTACAGTGAGTTGGGCGGGACGTGTAAACGCTGTGCCCAAACCTGTCCAGGTTGTGGATCCGCGCTACGTCTACCAGATCACAAGCATCCTCTCAGACAACAAAGCACGGCTCCCAGCCTTCGGTCCTAACAACGCGCTCCAGATAGACCGGCCCGCAGCAGCCAAAACAGGAACCACAAATGACTACCGTGATGCGTGGACCCTGGGCTACACCCCAGATCTGGCTGTGGGCGTTTGGGTAGGCAATGCAGACTACACCCCCATGCTCGAAGTGCCTGGTTCACTGGGGGCCGCGCCCATTTGGCACGATATTATGACCACGGCCTTGCGTACCACTCCGGTACACGACTTTCCAGTGCCCCCCGGCGTAGTGTTTTACGAAATCTGTCGGGATACAGGCACACGCCCCTCCGATGCTTGTCCTGAACGCATGCAAGAAGTTTTTGTTCCGCCTCAACAGCCATTTGAAGCATCCTTCGACCTGCACCAAAATGTGCGAATCGATAAAGTATCAGGGAAAAAGGCGCCAGAGGATTGCCCGGAGCACCTGGTGGAGGAGAAACGTTTCCTTGTCTACCCTCCCCCTTACCGGGAATGGGCCGAGAAACACCACATCCCCCAACCGCCTCAAGAGATCTCACAAACGTGTTTTGCTCCAAAGGTTACTATTGCGCTACCTAAAGAGGGAGAACACTTGTGGGGTACTATCCAAATAATCGGAAGCGCTCATGTTCCGTACATGAGCGGATATCGTGTTCTGTACGGCGAAACGCACAATCCGTTAGCCTTTGGAGTGGTATCTGACTTCGTTCAGCAGAGCATAGACATGGGACCACTGGCAGTGTGGGACGCTTCGCGGCTTAAAGATGGGCCCTATACCTTACGCCTAGAAGTCCTAGACCAAACTGGCCACACCTATACGTACGATACCCACATTTGGCTGGAATGCAACAGCGTCGAATGTTACACACCCACCCCTACGCCCACACCCACACCCACGCCCACATCCACCATGACACCCACACCTACCATGACCCCTACGCCCACACCCACACTTCCGATTAAATACCGGCCAACATTTACCCCCACTGCCACACCCACCCCTACCCCGCCATCTCAACCCAAGCCCAGTGTGCCAACACCCACATCAACCCCAACGCCAACTTCCACACCACAAGCCCAGGCAACGACAAGCCCACCATCACCTTCGCCTACCCCGACCCCCGTCCAATCTGTGCGGCCCCCAACCCCAACGCCAACCCTCACCCCTCTCCCTTAACCCCCAAGGCCGGACAATTTAAAAAACAAAGGGGGAGTGGTATACACCACCCCCCTACAGGACAGGACCGAAAGTAAGCGAACCGACCTCAGAAATGCTTAAGCCCAGAAGGCCTTGGTGAGGTCCGTGAACTCCTCAACAGGGCCTTCAAACTTATTACGACCTAACTCAAGTACATACACATAATCCGCGATCTTCAAAGCCTGACGGATCTCCTGGTCCACCAACACAATAGTTAGCCCATCTCGGTCGCGCAAATCCGTAAGCATCTGATACACTTCTTCTGATAACAGTTTAGCCAACCCTGCAGTGGGCTCATCCACAAGAATGACCTTGGGATCGGTCATCAAAGTACGGGCCAATTCGACCATGCGCTGCATACCACCGGAAAGTTCCCCGGCCTTTGAACGCCGCCGGTTCTTCAAGGCCGGAAAACGTTCGTAATTCTCTTCCAGTTTACGCCGGATGCGCGCTTTATCCTTACGGAAAGTCCACGCCCCCAACTCGATGTTCTCCTCCACCGTCATCCAGCGGAAAACGCTGGGCTGCTGAGGGATATACGCAATACCCTTCCGAATGCGCTGGAATGTGGGTACATCCACAATGTTCTCCCCGTCAAGGAGAACCTCCCCGGCATTGGGGCGCAAAAAGCCGTAAATAGCCTTGAGAAGCGTGGACTTACCCACTCCATTCGCCCCTAAGATGGCCGTTAACTTCCCCTTTTGGGCAGTAATAGAGACCCCCTGCAGGATGTTCAAATCCTTGTAGTACCCCACGTATAAATCTCGGACCTCCAGCGTCGCGCTCATGCCGCAACCTCCTCTTCCTCTTCCTCACCCAGATACGCCTCAATCACCTTAGGATCGCGGCGCACCTCCTCTGGATCTCCATCGGCAATGAGTTCGCCGTAATTGAGCACCAACAAGCGCTTGCTCAACGCGAAGATGGTGTCCATATCGTGGCTAATAATGATAAACGCACGTCCCAGATTCTCGTTCACGTGCGTGATGAAATTCCAAATTGTTTGTCGCAATTTGGGATGGACACCGGCAAACGGCTCATCCAGAATAAGCACGGAAGGATCGAGCATGAGCAAGCGGCCAAGTTCCAACAACTTTTGCTGGCCACCGGAAAGGCTCCGGGCGTACTCACGAGCCAGGTGTTCGATGGTGAGGAATTCGAGGATTTCCATGGCCTTCTTCTCCAACTCGCGACGGTTCGCGGTTGGGTTCAAGGCCAACGCCGGAACCAACATGTTCTCCATAACCGTCATTCGCCGGAAGGCTCGCGTAACCTGGAATGTGCGGCCCAGGCCCCGCCGAGCAATTTCATACGGCGGCAAAGGGTCAATACGTTGTCCGTTTAAGTACACCGTTCCACTTGTGGGTTTAATCAGGCCGCTCAGAATATTTGTCAATGTTGTTTTCCCGGCACCATTGGGACCGATTAAGCCCACACGCTCTGGTCCTTGGAGTTTAAAAGAAACTCCGCTTAAGGCCTGCAAGCCGCCGAAATTTTTCACCACATTTCGCACATCTAACTCTATCATTCTTCACCCTCCTGAGCGGTCTGCTGCGGTACCATGCGCTTGGCCACTACTTCCTCGGCCACTCCTGCCCGACTCAACCGCTGGACAAGAGGATAAATCAAACCGTTATTCTGGAACCGCAGGGTCAACATGAGGAGAGCGCCGAAGAACACCAAGCGCCACACCGTCATGTCCACCGTGATTGGACCGATGGTAAAACTCGTGCGCAAGAACTCCAGAGCAAATTCGATGAGAATAGCCCCAATAGCCGCGCCCACCAGACTCTCCAGACCGCCGATTACGGCCATGGAGATAACCAAGGACATCTGCAAAATGAGCAAGATATTGGGCGTAATCACGCCAATGTAATGGGCTTCTACGGCCCCCGCAGCAGCCGCGATCATGCTCGTAATAACGAACAACCACACCTTATACCGCACAATGTTTACACCCAAGGCAGAAGCCGCCTCCTCGTCCTCCCGCAACGCGCGGATGAACAACCCAAAGCGAGACGCGGCCAGCCAATACATAAGTGCCATAGAACCCAGGAACAAGAAGAGCATGACATAATATGGTGGCACTTTATCTGCTGCTGAGAAATGGTGGCCGAAAATCGAAATCCCCTTTGGGAACAGAGGGGGCAATTCAAGACCATTGGGTCCATTCGTGATGGGGATCTCGGCGTTTAAAGCAACGCGCACAATCTCCGAAAAGCCAATGGTGAAAAGTGCCAAATATGTACGGCGCAGGCGCAACACCAAAACGCCGACCAAGAACCCAAAAATCCCCCCCATCAAAATGCCCAAGAGAATACCCACAGACACCGGAGGACGATAGATAAGCGTCCCCACGGGCATGTGGGGTTTCGCCAACTCCAGGCAATTCAACTGCCCTTCAGGAACGGGATTCAGCAAGAACAACGTGTACGACCCCACAGACATTTCCGAACACATGTGGGTCGGTGCGGTTGCAATGCGAACGAACTTCGCAAACAACCCGGTTGTATAAGCACCAATGGCCATGAACGCCATATGACCGAAGGAGAACTGACCGCCATAACCGGCCAGCAGAGACCAACTGGAAGCCAAAATGGCGTAGAAGAAAGCCACAATGGCGATATGCATAATGTACGGATGCGAAGCAAGACCCAGGGGCGCCAAGAGCAAAATGGCCACCCCAACCAATGTTGGGACCCAAATCCACAGAGCGTTTCGGTTCATAATTCTCTCCCGAACAAGCCGGTTGGTTTGAGTAGCAAGACCAAGACGAGAATGATCATGCCGTACGCCGGAATGTAAGCCGCGGCCCGATGGGGATCAGGCACACATCCGGCGCCCAACGCCTCGACCAAGCCCACAATGAGGCCCCCCACGAACGCACCGGGCAGTGACCCCATACCACCCAACACAATAATGACGAAGGAACGGGCAGAAGCCAACGTGCCTACCCATGGCACCCAGGAGAACACCTGAACAAGCGATGCGCCGGACAGTCCGGCCAGCATACCACCCAACGCGAAGGCCAGCGTGTTCATAGTGTTCGGGTTGATGCCCGTCACTGCAGCAGCCTGCCGATCCTGGCTCACTGCCCGCAACGCCTTCCCCGTCCACGTGCGGTACAGGAACCACATCAGCAAGAACAACATAAATAGCGCCATCACCGCAGCCGTGAAACGGGGTGAGGGGATAATAATGGACTTGAAGAGTCGTATGGTGCTCGGAGTTGTCTTCAAAATGAACGGATTATCAGGTGACGGTATCCCGAGACGAGGATAGTCAAAGAAGCGGGGTACCTTTTTCGGGTTCGCACCCACCAAAGCCAACGTCAGATATTGCAGGAAGAAGGACAAACCAAAGGTCACAAGAATCGCATACTCCCCAGGCCGTTCCACCTTATCTGTGGTCATTGGCCGCAAGAATGTGATTTCGAACAAAGCCCCAATGACAAAAGTAACAATGGCTGCGGCAATCACCCCCAACAGAGGATTTAAGCCTGGGAACCAGACTTGCGTCATGTAATACACAACCATACCGCCCAACATGTAAAACTCACCGTGGGCGAAACTAACGATACCAAGAATGGAGAAAATCAACGTTAGACCCAAGGCCATAAGCCCGTAAATAGTACCGATGACCAGGCCATTCACGACCTGACTTAACACGAAGGACCCGTTTGTGACGCACAGATTAGTGGGGTATGCCTTCGCAAAGGCCCCCAAGAAGATGAGCACCGCGATGATGCCCGGAATGACTGACCACTTCCAGTCCAACTTCGGCGTAAAATACGCCAACAGTAAAAGTCCAATGGGGCCACCTGCAGCCCCCATGGCCGCACCAGCCAACGCTGCTTGGGAAATGTCCAGGTCCTTGCGTGCGTACACGCGAGGGATAAGGACAGCGCCAATCGCGCCCCATCCGACAATCCACAACAGCGCCCAGAGTAAATAAATCCCGTGGTTCATAGTTTCTCCTCAACCTGAAGTCTCGAATCGCAAAACAACGGGAGAATAATGAAAGGAATTCGTTGGGTCTTCCGCGCCAGAGGAGCAGAAAACCCAACGAATTCCATTCCTCTGGATGTCAAAAGGTACAAAAAGTCCCCGCAACACATGGGCACAACAGAAGGGAATACCGGGCCTCGCCGAAGCGAGACCCGGTGATGTTGCGTTTCCTTACGGCAGGATAGGCTTCGCGGTCTGGAACTTCTCAGGATAGACCACCGGAGCCTCGGAGGAGGGCTGGCCCTTCTCCTGGTACTGGATGAACACCGCCGCAAAGTCGGGGAACTGATGCCACCACTTGTCCTCGACGCCGGCCTTCTCAGGCGGGTTCTTGGAGTTGATGGGGAAGGTGATGTGGCCCAGCGCACCGTCGTACTCGATGTTCTCAAGCGCGTCGATGATAGCCTTGGGGTCCGTGGATCCCGCGTTGTTGATGGCCGTGGCCATCACCCACAGGGAGTCATAGGCCTCCATCGCGTAGGATTCCACACCCGTCTTGCCCGTCTTCTTCATGTACTTCTCCGCGAAGGCCTTGGTCTTGTCCGTCCAGAGCACGGGCGGGAGACCCACCTTGCGGTAGAAGCACAGGTTGCCGTCGGGCACGTTCTTCCAGAAGGCCTCGCTGTCATCAGCCACCTGGTTGCAGATCATCATCACATCCTGCGGGCCAATGCCAGCCTCGGCCGCCTGCTGCTCGAAGTTGTAGGAAGTCTCACCCGTGAGCAGCACCAGAATCAGGTCGGGGTTCTCAGCCTTAATGCGCTCAATGATACCCGAGAAGTCCTGTGTACCAATGTCCGCCGAGAAGGTTACGGACTCAATGCCGCGATCCTTCAGTTTCTGGGTGGTCTTCTCCGCGGCCGGGATCCCGTAGCCCGTGTTCTCCGTCATAATGACGACCTTCTTCGCACCCAGCCACTGGATGAAGTTCGCATCCAGGTTCGCGATCTCCGAGGACAACGGTGCCACGCGGAAGACCTCGGGGTAGCGGGAAGCCGTGATCTTGTCGTTCCAGGTCTCAGCAAAGACCACAGGAATGCCGTACTTGTGGGCCACTTCCTTGGCCGTCAGACCAACCGCACTGTGGTACTCACCGACCACCGCCACCACCTTGTCCTGGGTGATGAGGCGCTCCATGGCCGCGGTACCTCGCTCGGGCAAACCTTCCGTGTCCACCAAAATCAACTCCACGGGCTTGCCCAGCACGCCACCCGCCGCGTTGATCTCCTCTACAGCGATCTCAAACGCGGCCTTCATGGCCTGACCGCCCGTCACAGAGCCCGGCGCAGAGAGCGGGGCCAACGCACCAATCTTGATGGTTTCGCCGCCCGTGGCACCCAGTGCCTGAGCGCGGGACTCGAAGTACGCCTTGGCCTCTTCAGGAGTAGGAATGTACAGTTTCCACCCTACCTCGATGAGGTCATAGTCCGTAATCTTGGCGTAGGACGGATCCTTGGCGTGCATCTGGTTGGTGTAATAAGCAATTGCGGGATACGCGAACATGTCGCCCAAGTACTTTAGGGCCAACTTGCTCAACCAGTCGTCGGCCACGACGATGTAGTCGAACCCCTTACCCTGCTGGGCAGGAGCAGCCGCAACAGTTGGCACCATCGTGACCAACAACGCGACAACGATGAGGAAACCGAACAACTTGTGCTTCATGACACCCTCCTCCTCTTTGATATTTGCTGTAAACTCTACATTTCCTGGCCCCGCGGGATATCCCCGTCAGGGACCACTCAACATGACCTTTACGGTCGGTTTTATTGCTCACCGTTCCTCATAATGGAACGGTATTCCACCGTTTGGCCAACGGGGGATTCAACAGCAACACAGGCCAAACGGGAACTTCCCAAAGTTACTTCTCAGCATCCTTGGCGCAGCGGAAGCCCAAATCGTCGTTTGCTGTAATTTCCGGGTCACCGGCATTGCGGTTTGTGGCCCGCAAATAGGGAGCCTCATCAAACCATCCTCCACCACGGATAACCCGTCGCTCCTCGCTGTAGAAGGGATCCTGATACGTGCTGCCCGGGTAGGCCACGTACGGCGAAGAGGTCCATTCCTTCACGTTGCCGGCCATATCGTACAGGCCATAATCATTGGGTGGGAAGGATCCAACAGCCACAGTGCCGCGGAAGCCGCTGTCGAAACCGTTCGCCATATTGGGGTCATACTTGTTGCCCCAGGGATACAAGTACCCCTTGGGCCCGCGTGCGGCCTTCTCCCATTCGAATTCCGTGGGCAGACGCTTACCTAGCCACTTACAATACGCCTCGGCATCATAATACGTCACAAACACCACCGGGTGGTTATCCTTGCCTTCCTGGTAGGCCCAACGCCATGTGCGGCTGCTACCGTGTTTCTCGTTATAAGTCTGGTATCCGGTGGCTTCGACAAATGCAGCATAATCCTTGTTCGTGACCTCGTACACATCAATGTAGAACGCATCCAGGTACATCTTTTGCTCGGGAGCCTCATTCGGCTCTCCCTTGTTATATCCCAGAAGGAACTCACCGGCCGGAATTTTCACCATAATGTTGGTCACCGCCGGTGTAGGTGTTGCCTGCACTTCTTGTGGTGTAGGTTGCGCCTCTTGCGGTGTGGGGGTTGGCGTTGGTGTTGGACGCGGTGTGGGGGTTGGACGCGGTGTGGGGGTTGGCTTAATCTCGACAGACGCCACCGTAGGTGGTACTGTAGGGCGCCCTACGACAACAACCTTTGTCGGTGTAGGCGTGGGTGACGGACGCGGTGGTGTTGGGGTAGGCGTAGGTTCGACCACATCGACCACTTCACCACACGCGACCACAATGAAAGAGAGGAGAATGAGTACAGTAACAACCGTCCACAAGGTAAACCGTCGGCTCATCGTTGTATCCCCTTGTTGATTTAAGGATAAACAAAAGGCAGAAGGCCGTCGCCCTTTCCATCCCAGACCGGAACGGAAAAACGACGCCTTCTCAACCTAAATTCCTAATCAGGGATAGCGGGTTTACCTACCCCGCTAATTCATCAACGGAATGGTAGCCCATTTCCGCTGAAATGTGATTTGCCGTTTCTAAAACCAGAGGTACAACTTCTCGGATTCGTGTACGAGTGAGGCGATAACCCGGCCCAGAAACACTGATGGACGCGATAACGCGTCCCTCATAATTGAAAATGGGCGCGGATATAGCGTGCAGACCATCTTCCAACTCTTCAAATGCTGTGGCATATCCCTGCGCCCGAATGCGTTGTAACTCCAAACGTAACCGCTTTGGGTCGGTAATCGTTTTCGAGGTATAGGACTGGAAAGGACCTTCTAGATAACGAAGGCGTTCTTCTCGGGGGAGAAAAGCCAGGATAGCACGTCCAGCCGCTGTCGCGTAGGCTGGCATATGGCGCCCTGCCCAGCCAACACGCTTAACCAAGTGCCCAGGAGGGACGTACACATCTAAATTCACCACATCCTGTCCCTGCAACACCGCAATGCTCACGCTCTCCCCCACCAGGTCGGCCAACTTCCGCACGTGCGTGCGGGCGACGCGACGCAAATCGGTGTAGATGTGTACGTTATTCGCTAACCGAATGAGTTCTACTCCAAGGCGATACAATCCTGTCTCTCCGTCCTTGGCAATAAGTCCCTCTTCCTCGAGGGTCGCTAACAAACGCGCCACCGTACTTTTCGGCAATTGCAAACGCCTACTCAATTCAGCCAGGCTCAGTTCCGGCTCCTCAGGCGAGAACGCCTTGAGAATAGCAATAGCCCGATGAACAGCCTGTACTATGGGTGTACGTTTGGTGGCCATCCAGTGAGAGATATGCTCCGTTCTGCAGAGTGGGATTACTGTCCCATACTATAGCACAGAGATATTTGACTGTCAAATCGTACCCACCCCCAGAACAGAGAACGGAATATCTCGCAACCATTGCATTTCAACCTGGAAGTGCGCTCAACAGCACCCACAGTCCCAGGGAGTCTAAAGAGGCATCCCCGGCCTACTTCCGAGCCGGGGATGCCTAACCACGTGCTCAAGCCACAGGGACTGCAACCCGGGTTTGGGCCTTAATGTCATCCACCTCCCACCAGTGGAACTCCCGTTCCTCCACATCCTTCTCAAAGAAGAATTTCTCCTCGCCAAAAGCGGGGCGCAAATCATCAAACCAGGTGGCCTCCGGGTCGAACTTGGCGAAGAAAGGCCGCCCAACCCAACTGGGATCGCGCCCCTGGAGGAACTCCAGGACAAAGACCTTCTCGCCGTTGATAACGGACGTTCCCACCACCCGCACCTTTCCGGGCCAGGCAGACATGGAAGGACCGCGCACTGTGCGCGCCAACCCAGACACGCGACGATATGCCTCCGCAAAAATCTCCTGAGCCCGGTACAACGGAACCTCGAAGTAGTTCTTCGGGCCGGTATCCCGCTCGATAAACATGTAATAAGGCACCATTCCCAGACGCACCCCCTCTTGCCACATTGTTGCCCACACCTCAGGATCATCGTTAATGGGGTGCACAATCGGTGCCTGCATACGAATCTCAGCGCCTGTCTCGCGAACACGTCGGATGGCCTCACGCGCAATTGGCGTTTCCATCTCGCGCGGATGGGTAGTATGGGCCATAATGGCCAGGTGGCGTCCTGCCTTTACCACCTGTTCGAACAGACGGAGAATATCATCCGCGTCCTCGTCGGTGACATAACGCTGTGGCCAGTACGCGAGGGACTTCGTTCCAATGCGGATATCCCGCACATGTTCGAGTTCAGGATCGAGCAAGGGTTCAATGTAATGCCGCAAGGCCTTGGATTTCATAATCATGGGGTCGCCACCGGTGAACAACACATCCGTCACCGACGGATGGCGCTTCAGGTATTCCACCAAGTTTTCGATTTCCTTAGCGGCAAATTTTAACTCCTCAACGCCGATAAACTGAGCCCAGCGGAAACAGTACGTACAATACGCATGGCACGTCTGCCCTTGGGCGGGGAAGAACAACACGGTTTCCCGGTACTTGTGCTGCATCCCCCACAGCCGTTCACCGTCCATCTCCGGCACGTTGTGCGTCAGCTGTCCAGCCGGGTGGGGGTTCAACTTATAGCGGATTTCATTGGCCTTGGCGATAATCTCCTTGCGGCTAGCGCCCCGGCGGATCAAATCGCGCATGGCGATGTAATCTTCGTAATCCAGCATGCCCGGCTGCGGGAACGTCAACTGAAACATGGGGTCATCAGGAATATTGTCCCAGTCAATAAGTTCCCGCATCACATACACATTCGTCCGGAAGGGCAGAACTTGGGCCACCACCTCTATAGCCTCCCGGTGTTCGGGGTCCAACTTCTGCCATTCCGGCTGCTTAGCAACGTTGTGAATGGTGACTGCTTGATACCGTGTTGGGTACTGTCCTTCAAAGGACGCCATGGTTTGCCTCCTCCTTTTGCCGTCTCGGGCAAATCAACGGGTAAAATCAGGGTACGGCCAAAATAAAAAGCCAGAGCGTCGGATCCGGTTTTCCGACTTGCTCCGGCGGCCGTAAGAACAATGAGGAGTGTTACAACACTCCCTATGTTCACATGTTGAAGTTCCCTTACGCTATTGAAACCAGTCCCACGTTGTACTTTCGTTCTTCGGGAATGAGTGCGTAAGATCCGCACCCATTTAGGCACACATCACCACATCCGCGTGTTGATTACGGCCCAATATGTGACAATCGTGGGTTGTTTCACCTCCTTGTGATCACACGCAAGATATAATAACTCGCTCGTGTTCAATTTAACCGTTCCACGATGCGGAACGGCGTACCACTCAATAAAATGATAGATCGCGTTTTCTGATTTTGTCAAATTACCCACAGGAATCAGATACAAAAACGTGCCGCGCCGACCTTCAATTTCAGTCAAGCAATAACACCACCGGTACCTGTCTGTTGGGGGTCAGTGCAGCAGGGGAAATAACCCGGTTCACGCGGGAAGGAGGAGGAGACAACTATTTGGCGAGGTGTGTCCGCGATTCTGAGCCCACACTCAAAGAGAAAAGAGGAAAGGGCGCCGTGAGGATCTCCCCGGCTGTACGGGTGAGAAATTCGGGAACTCGAGAATTCGGCGCCCTCGCACGTCCTACACGTGTGCTTTTAGCAACGCTTCAACCCGCTGGGTGATCTGGGAAGGGTTAAAGGGCTTGGGCATGAACTCGTCCACGCCCATCCGACGCGCCCATTCCACATCGACATCGTGGTCCAATGCGGTCAACATGATAATACGTGGCTGCGGCATGCCATTTTGGGTGCGAATTTCCCGCGCCACTTCATAGCCGCTCTTCTTGGGCATCATTACATCGAGAAAAATCAATGCTGGGCGCACATCGCGCACTTTTTCAATGGCTTCTTCTCCATCCTGGGCCGTGACCACCTGATACCCGGCCTTCTGCAAAATCGTGGAGAGGATGCGCAGAATCAGCGGTGAATCATCCACGACGAGAATAGTTGGTTTTTGCATGTGCGATCCCTCCGCAGAGAAATAAATCTACACCCGGTATCAATCCCAACGGTCATGCAATGGGGCAGATTGGTACCCACGCGCAATTGTGAATATACCTCAATCCACTCTCTAGAATACGTATTTTCAACTGAAAATCAATGGGCAGAAGGTACCAAAAAGGTATTCACACGATTAAGGGATGGCTATGCCAACATCCTTCGCAATTCAAAAATTTGGTCGCGCAAGGCTGCTGCCTTTTCGAATTCCAAAGCATCCGCGGCTTCCCTCATTCGCTTTTCCAATTCCCCGATAATGCGCTCGACCTCTTCCCGAGGCAACATGTGCACATCCACCGGGGTTTCGTCCCCATCAGCACCATAAGGAGCCTGTTCTTCAGCGACAACGCGTACTCGATCCGTTAAATCGTGGATTTCCTTGATAATGCTGCGAGGTTCGATGCCGTGCTCCCGGTTGTAGGCTTCCTGGATGCGCCGCCGCCGGTTGGTTTCTTCAATGGCCCGGCGCATGGAGTCGGTTATCCGGTCCGCGTAGAGGATGGCCGTGCCGTTGATGTGCCGCGCGGCCCGACCAATGGTCTGAATCAACGCGCTCTCCGAACGCAGGAAGCCCTCCTTGTCCGCGTCTAAAATGGCCACGAGGGACACCTCAGGGAGGTCCAGACCCTCCCGCAGCAAGTTGATGCCCACCACCACGTCGTAGACCCCTCGCCGCAGGTCCCGCAGGATCTCCACCCGCTCGATGGTGTCGATTTCGCTGTGCAGGTAGTGAACACGAATGCCCAGGTCCTGGAGGTATTCGGCCAGGTCCTCGGCCATGCGCTTGGTCAGGGTGGTGACCAGCGCGCGCTCCCCCCGGGCCACCCGCTGACGGATTTCCCCCACCAGGTCTTCGATCTGCCCTTTTGTAGGGCGCACCTCGACTTTGGGGTCCAGCAGGCCTGTGGGCCGAATCACCAGGTCCACAATCTGCTGGGAGACGCGACGCTCGTAAGGGCCGGGCGTCGCGGAGACGTAGATAACCTGGTTCATGCGCTCGTTAAATTCCTCAAAGGTGAGGGGCCGATTGTCCAGTGCGGAGGGCAGGCGAAAGCCGTACTCCACCAGCACCTCTTTGCGAGAGCGGTCGCCATTGTACATACCCCGAATTTGGGGAATGGTCATGTGGGACTCATCAATGAAGGTGATGAAGTCGGGCGGGAAGTAGTCGATAAGGGTCCAGGGCGGGCTGCCCGGCGGTCGCTGGGAAAGGTGGCGGGAGTAGTTCTCGATGCCGTTGCAGTACCCCACCTCTCGCAGCATTTCGATGTCGTAGCGGGTACGTTGCTCCAGGCGTTGGGCCTCCACCAGTTTGCCCGCGGCCCGCAACTCCTGCAGCCGTTCCTCCAGTTCTGCCTCGATGTCCGCGATGGCCTTTTGCAGCCGCTCCTCCGGGGTGATGAAGTGCTTGGCCGGGAAAATGTCAATTTGTTCGTGCTCCGCGACCACCTCGCCGGTCAGGGGGTTGATCTCGGTGATGCGGTCCACTTCGTCCCCCCAGAACTCGATCCGGTACCCGGTCTCTGTGTACGCGGGCATCACTTCCAGGGTGTCCCCCCGCACTCGAAAGGTACCCCGCCGCAGTTCAAAGTCGTTGCGCTCGTAGAAAATGCTCACCAGGTGCTTGAGGACGGTGTTGCGCCGCAC
>Ga0256914_1000324_pt1 | contig 46527 bp, 43 predicted proteins | sample HulkmetaG_FD_191571 | JGI IMG/M metagenome (GOLD analysis project Ga0256914, IMG submission 191571) | Hydrothermal chimney microbial communities from Main Endeavour vent field at the Juan de Fuca Ridge, Pacific Ocean - Hulk | ecosystem: Environmental > Aquatic > Marine > Hydrothermal vents ...
AAATTGGTGGAGGCGGCGGGAATCGAACCCGCGTCCGGAGGTGTTTCAGACTGAACTTCTACGTGCGTAGCCTGGGTATAGACTTTCGGTCGGGAAGGCTCCCCAGGCTGGCCCTCCCAGACCTAGCCTGCCAGAATCTCGCCTAGGAGGCGGCAGGCACGCCTCCTAGACCAGCCCGCTACCCGACGCCCTGGTTCCCCCGCGGGCAGAGGACGGAACCAGGACGGGCTGCTTTTCTATTAAGCAGCCATGGCGTAGCTATATTCGTCGGCACTTGTGTTTCCCCCACCTTTTTAACGAGGCGGTGGGAACCTCGGCACGCTGTTCAGCCCTACGCACCTCCGTCGAACCCATTTCGCCCCCTTCTTGGAAGGAAGACCGACGAAGGCTTGGGCCTGGCCCAAATTTTTAAAGAACTATTTAATGCGCCCCTTATAACGGCGCCTGAGCTCCCTCTCCTGCTCCCGGCGACGAATAGTCTCTCGACGATCGTAAATCTTTTTACCCTTGGCCAAGGCCAGCTCTACCTTGGCCTTTCCGTCACGGAAATAAATCCGGAGAGGAATTAAAGTATAACCTCTTTGCTGAACTTTGCCAAGGAGCCTTTTTATCTCGGCTTTTTTTAAGAGAAGCTTGCGCGTTCTCGTCGGATCTAGAAATTGCGCCTCTCGACTGAAAGGATAAGGACTGATGTGGAGGTTGTAAAGATAGACTTCACCGTTTTTGATACGAGCAAAACTATCGGCCAAATTGGCTCGCCCAAGGCGCAAAGATTTTACTTCCGGCCCCAAAAGTACCATTCCGGCCTCAATGGTTTCTTCTATTTCATAAAGATGCCGCGCCTTCTTATTGGTAGCGATGGTCTTTTCCATGTCAGAACTCTGTCACCAGGTGATAATTTCCGTTTTCCTTTTCATAGCAAGCCTCGGGCTTAAGATTACCATCAATCAAAAGTCTGGCCACAAGGTCTAGATCTTCGGCTCTAATGACAAGCGCCATTCCGCAATCACCTTTGATTTCTTTGGGCACCGGTATCATTTCCGTCAAGACCCCGGCTCGTTTAAGTAGGAGTTCAGCCTTCAACACGTAGTGGACCGAAGGAAAGAGTAGAAGATAGGTCTTCATGAGGCGATCCTCAACAAGGCTTCGGCAGCTTCTTCTACCTCGGATAAACGGTTGAAATAGCCAAAGGAAAACCGGACTGTCCCCTGAGGGAAGGTCCCTAGAGTCTGATGGGCCAGAGGTGCACACTGGAGTCCGGGCCGCACCGCGATCCCAAAATCCCGATCCAGTCGTCTGGCTACCTCAGAGGGTGGAAGCCCTTCTACGTTGAGAGAGACGATCCCGGTGGCCAGTACTCGATCCTTGGGACCGTATATCTTGATCCGAGAACTGGTAGAGATGTGTTCTAGAAAAATTTCACAAAGGGCAGTCTCATGGCGTCTGATCTTTGAAAGACCTATCCTCTCTACAAAGGCCACGCCAGCCCCAAGCCCCACGATGCCTGGCAGGTTAGGGGTGCCGCATTCGAAACGATCTGGTAGAAAATTTGGCACTTCAAGGGACTCAGAACGACTCCCTGTGCCCCCGACTTTGAGGGGTTTTAACTCCTCTTCACGTCCCTCGGCCACGTAAAGCCCCCCGGTGCCCGCAGGACCAAAGAGCCCCTTATGTCCCGAGAAGGCCAGAAAATCGATCCCTTCGACCGTAAAGGGCAGATGGCCAACGGCTTGGGCAGCGTCCACCAAAAGGAGGCTGTCACCTTTTTCAGCTATCACCTCTGACAAGGGCTGGATTACTCCTGTTACGTTGGAAACGTAGTTAAGACAGATGAGCCTGGGCTTTAATTCCTTCCTCATTCGACGAAAGACTTCCAGGTCAAGAAAGCCCTCGGGATGGCAAGGAACATAGTGAACCTCAATCCCTCGCTCCCGTCGTAAAAATTCAAGGGGGCGAGCGACTGAATTGTGTTCCATAGAAGTCGCCAGTACTCGATCACCCGGACGAAGCAATCCAAATAGTACTATGTTGAGACCTTCCGTAGCCCCGGAAGTGAAGATGAGGCGGCTAGAATCATTGAGGCCCAAGAAAGCAGACACTCGTTCACGGGCTTCAAAAATAAGACGGCTAGCCTCTATGGCTCCTTGATGAGCCGAACGACCCGGGCTTCCCGGCACATTGCGCAGGCATTCTCCTACGGCTTCGACCACTTCGATGGGCTTTGGAAAAGTGGTGGCAGCTTGGTCGAGATAGATCATGGCTTGACCACCCGGGATGAAAGCATAGTTTCCAAGATATCATACATGTTCGAAACCTGTCCTACAGCCAGCCTATCTTTCACTCGATAGTAATCAAGACACGTGCCACAAACGAGGATTTGCACCCCTTCCTTTTCGAGAGCCTTGAGGTCTTCAAGGACTTCTGAATCCTCAAGAGCCAAAAAGACCCCCTGGTTGTAACAAATAATGGCCTTGGGTCTCTCACTGGTGTCCCGCAGGGTCTTTATCAGGGCCTTCAACAGGAGCCGTGAAAGCGTCTCGTCCCCCGTCCCCATACCCTGAGACGAAAGGACCACTACCACTGGAGTCTTCTCTGGCGCACAGCTCACCAAACTCACTTCTTGCCCTGTTCCCTTTTTGGTCACGTAAAGATAAAAATCTCCTCCTTTTTCTTCTATCCGTACCTCGTGTCCCTGAGCCTCGACAAAGCGGCTCACGTTTTTTACCGCGGCTTCGTTATCCACCAAAACCAAGATGGTCTCTCCCTGGGCCGCCTCATCCAGAGCGTTTTTGGTGTTGATAACGGGTTGGGGACAAGGCAATCCGCGACAATCTACCCGACGCATTTTCTCCTCCTCAGGAAAGGGTCTTGAGCAAATTATAAAATCCCGGCTACTCTTTGGAGAAATAGCACTCTTTTTGGCTTTCGGGGAGGAGAGAAATTCGATCGTGAGAAGATTGCTTCGGGCTGCCAGAGGGGAAGAACCCGCAGAATGGAGGCTTACAGGGGCCCAGGTCTTTGATACCTTTTCGGGAGAATTCAAGGAAACCGACCTCTATCTACATCAGGGACGGATCCTTGGTTTTGAAGCGCGAGAGGCCCTTCAAACCATAGACCTTTCTGGACGTTATCTCTTACCAGGCTTTATCGATGCCCATCTCCACCTCGAAAGTTCTTATCTTGTCCCCCAGGAATTGGCCCGGGTCCTTCTTCCGCGGGGCACCACCACGGTGGTGTGCGATCCACATGAAATTGCCAATGTGTTGGGGCTTGAAGGCGTATATTACCTCCTGCGCGAAGCCGAACGCACACCCCTTTCGGTCTTTTTTACAGCCCCCTCCTGTGTGCCAGCCTCTGGCCTAGAAACTCCCGCCCAGGTACTCGACGTCGACCAGGTAGCTGAACTCCTGCGAGATCCCAAGGTCCTGGGACTGGCCGAGGTGATGAACTTCCCGGGAGTCATAAGAGGCGAGCCGGAGGTACTGGCCAAGATCCAGGCCGCCCAAATCCTAAACAAAAAAATCGACGGCCACGCCCCCGGAATCTCGGGACTTTCCCTGGAGACCTATCGCCTGCTGGGTCCCGCCTCAGACCATGAATGTTTGACTCTGGAAGAGGCACAAGAAAAACTGAGCCGAGGGTTTACCATCTTTATTCGCCGAGGGACTGTGGCTAACAACCTACCAGCCCTCCTCCCTCTGGTCAGAGCCGAAAGATTCGTCTCATTCTGTTTCTGCAGTGATGACCTCTCTCCCTCTGAAATTCGGATCCACGGTCATATGGACCGTATCCTCCGGGAAGCCGTGGCCTCAGGCCTTGATGCCATAACCGCCATCCGGTTGGCTACCTTTTCACCAGCCCTTTTCTTCGGACTTGGCGACCGGGGAGCCCTTTTTCCTGGAGCCCGGGCAGATCTGGTAACGGTCAAAGATCTCAAAGAATTCCAGGTCCAAGAAGTTTTCAGCCGAGGGAAACTGGTGGCCTGTCAAGGAAAGAGTCTCTTTACAGCAGGTAGTCCCACACCGGCCCCGGCTCATCCTGTAAGACTTCCCGCAAGACTCGACCTCCGTTTGCCGATAAGGGGGTCCAAAATAAGGGTCATCGGGTTGGTCCCCCATCAGATCGTCACCGAAGAGCTGATAATAAGGCCCTCGGTTCGAAATGGAGAAGCAGTAGCTGATCCCTCCCGAGACCTGGCCAAAATCGTCTGCGTGGAAAGGCATCGAGGTACCGGGAATTACACGGTGGGGTTTGTCCGAGGATTTGGCCTGAAGACCGGGGCTCTGGCCAGCACCGTGGCCCACGACAGCCATCATCTCCTCCTGGTAGGAATAGAAGAAACAGATCTCTTACTGGCGGCTGAGAGAGTTCGCACCTTGGGAGGCGGCCAAGTGGTAGTCAAAGAGGGTAAGGTCTTGGCCGAGCTCCCCCTCCCCATAGCCGGCCTCCTGAGCCCTCTGCCCTACGAGGAGGTGGTGGAACGTCTCCTTCGGGTCCGGGAAGCGGCCAAAGAACTGGGTTGCACTTTGCCGGATCCTTTTATGAGTCTTTCTTTCCTGGCCCTCCCCGTAATTCCCAAACTCAAGATCACGGATCTCGGTCTTGTGGACGTAGAAAAATTTACCTTTGTCGATCTCTTTGTCCCGTAAGAAGGAATTTTGAAACTTGCCTTTTAAAGAAGGCGTGGTAGCATCACTTTAAATTGAGTAACACGGAGGGCTTATGAAGAAATTTTTGATAATAATAATTTTTCTTCCCTGGCTTTTAGGGCTTACGGCAAATTCTCAAGCCCATTTTCAACTTCTCATTCCTTCGCAAGAAATTGTTGACGTTGAGGGAACCCACGCGATTTCTTTTGAAATCATATTCACACACCCTATGGAAGGGGGACCGGCAATGGAGATGGCGCCCCCTTTAGCCTTTGGAGTTTTTGTTCAAGGCCAAAAAACGGATCTAAGAAGTGCTTTGGAGGTGGTCAAAGTCCCGGTTTATCCCTGCCAAGAAGAAAGGCTTGAAGTTACAGCCTATCAAGCTCGATATCTTTTCAAACAACCCGGAGATCATCTCTTTTATCTCATTCCTCAACCCTACTTCGAACCAGCAGAAGAAAAGTTTATCCAGCAAATTACCAAAGTGGTGGTAAACGCCTACGAAGCCGAAGTGGGGTGGGATGAAATAATAGGCCTTCCTGTGGAGATAGTGCCTTTGGTACGACCCTATGGCCTTTTTGCAGGAAACCTCTTTCAAGGAAAGGTTTTGGTCAATGGAAAACCGGCTCGTAATATAGAAGTTGAGGTTGAATATTACAATCAGGACTGCCGACTTAAAGTCAAAGGTCCTTTTGTGACTCAGGTAGTCAAAACTGATGAGAACGGTATTTTTAGTTATACCATCCCATGGGCAGGATGGTGGGGTTTTTCGGCCCTTACCGAAGGAGGATTTCTGAAAAAAAACGGTGAGTCTTATCCTCTGGAATTGGACGCCATCATCTGGATAAGAGCTCATCCCCAACCTAAAGGGGTGAAATAGTGCATATTTCCGAAGGTGTTCTATCACCTCCGATCCTCCTCACCGGGGCGGTGGTCACCATAGCAGGGGTGGCCTGGGGGCTCAAGCGGCTCACCGCCCCTCGTATCCCTGAAACTGCCCTCTTGTCCGCTACTTTCTTTGTCGCTTCCTTAATTCATATTCCCATTGGTCCAAGTTCTGCCCACTTGGTATTAAACGGGCTGCTTGGACTTATCTTGGGCCCGGTAACTTTTCCCGCTGTTTTGGTGGCCCTTTTCCTGCAAGCGATTCTTTTCCAATTTGGAGGACTTACAACTCTGGGAATCAATACGATGAATATGGCTTTACCAGCCCTGCTAGTATATTTCGTTTTCTCTCCTTTACCTAAAGAGTCTAAAAGTCTGGCTGGATTGGCAGCCTTTTTAGCCGGGGCTTTGGCTCTCTTTCTTTCTGGTATCCTGGTGGCAATCGAGCTAGCTTTTACAGGGGAGAGCTTTTTAGCTGCGGCCAAATTGATTATCTTGGCCCATTTGCCTGTTATGATTATTGAAGGCTTAGTAACAGCCATAATCGTTAACTTTTTACGTAGGGTTCGCCCGGAAATTTTGTTTGGAGAGGCCCAGGCTTGAAAAAAAACGTATTTTTTTTCTATCTAATTTTTCTGATCTTGCCCCTACAAACTGTTTTTGCTCATCGCATCGGATTGTTTGCCTACGTGGAAGAAGAAAAGATTCAAGGTCAAGTCTATTTTGTAGATGGTACTCCAGCTAAAAAGGCTCAAGTAAAGCTAATGGATTTGAAAGGAAAAGTTTTAGCTTCTACCCTGACCGACCAACAAGGTAAATTCTTTTTTAAAAGACCCGTTACTAAAGAAGGCCCATTACGTATCGTAGCTTTGGCTGAAGCAGGCCATCGCACGGAAATGATACTTCATTTGAACCCAAAAACAGAGGACGGTTCTTATCAAAAAGGATCTTCTGTTTTTAAAAATTCATCTCTTTCAAGGGAAGAAATTTCTTCGTTGGTGCGAAAAGAAGTCCAAAAAGAATTGGAACCCATAAAAAATTTATTAGAAGAAATACTTAAAGAACTAAAAAAACCATCTTTTCACGAAATCATAAGCGGATTTGGTTACATTATCGGCTTTTTCGGTCTATTATTCTGGATAAAATCTAAACGCTAAATGAAAGAATCTTTTCTTAGCCAATGTGATCCCAGAGTAAAATTAATTTTGGCCGCTATCTTTGCCTTCATTGTAGCTCTTACTTCAAAGGTATCTATCCTCATAGCTGCCTTTCTCCCAGCCTTTCTTTGGACCGTTCTGGCAAGGTTTCATCTGAGAGAACTTTTTAGAAGACTTTTACCTTTAAATTTTTTCCTCCTGATTGTTCTCTTGACTGTACCCCTTACCACTCCAGGAAAACCAATTTTTAAAATTGGTGCCTTGAAAGCCAGTCAAGAAGGAATGCTTTTAGCCGGGTTGATCTTTTGGAAATCTAATCTTATTCTTTGGGCTACTATTGTCCTTCTGGGAACCTCTTCTATCTTTTCCCTAGCCCATGCTCTCCAGCATTTACGAATTCCAAACAAACTAGTCCAGCTTCTCTTCTTTACTTTTCGCTATTTAGATCTCATTAAAAGAGAATACCATCGTCTTTGGGAAGCCGCCCTCCTTAGAGGTTTTATTCCCAAAACTAATCTTCACACTTACCGCACTCTAGCCTATCTCACAGGCAGTCTTTTAGTTCGAAGCTATGATCGTTCCCACCGGATCTATGAAGCCATGCTCTGTCGAGGCTTCGATGGCAATTTTCCTATTTATAAACACTTTTTTCTTCAAAAACGAGATTTCGCTTTCGGCCTTTTTTGGGGAGCCTACCTTTTAACTATAGTCTGTTTGGGTTATTTGCATTAGAAAAAAGCCCTATGCTTCCCTTGATCGAATTGCAAAACATCACTTTCGGATATCCGGAGCGTATTCTGTTCCGAAATTTTTCTTTGGCTCTCAATCCAGGACAAAGACTAGGCCTTATGGGACCTAACGGGGCTGGTAAGACCACCCTCTTGAGACTCCTGGTGGGGCTGGAGAAACCCTTTCGAGGAGAACTTTTTTTCCGAGGAAGACCCTGTATTACGGAAAAAGATCTAAGGGAATTGAGACGCGAAGTAGGTCTCGTCTTTCAAGACCCGGACGATCAGCTCTTCTGTCCTACAGTAGCCGAAGATTTGGCCTTTGGACCCTTGAACCTAGGATTGCCCCGTGAAGAAGTAAAACGCAGGGTAGAAGAAACCCTTTCCCTTCTCGGACTCTCGGGGTTTGAAGACCGGGTAACTTATCGTCTTTCTGGAGGAGAAAAGAGATTAGTGGCACTCGGCACCGTACTCACTATGCAGCCCTCCCTTCTCCTCCTTGATGAACCCACTGGGGACTTAGATCCCCAAAACATTGAAAAACTAACCAGAATACTTCTTTCTTTGAAGGCTTCTTATCTAATCGTTTCTCACGATTTGGCTTTTCTCCAAACTGTTTGTGAAGAAATTTTCTGGTTAGAAAAGGGACAATTAAAACCCATCACGCCTTCTGTCAAAATTTTGACTAAGCCATCATAACCCGCTGCGAAGGCAAGTGAATTTCAAAAACATCCCAAGAAACTGGAGTAATGACTCCGTAATCTCGCTTAAGAATAACTTGTGGGATGTCTCGAGCCTCTTGATAAGCCCTGGTAATATCTTCAAACCAGGTCTTGAGATGATTAACGTCTCCCCCCAGGACTCCTTCCACCCAAAAGGCACAAATGTCTGTATCCAGCCAAGCCCGCAGATCTTCAAGGGTAAGGGTTCGCCGTTGAGGTCTACCAGGACGCCCCCTTTTGCGACGGGTTTGGGGAGATTCGTCAAAGACGACCTCTCCGTTCAAAACTTTCAAAACGTCCCGCATCCATTGGGCTACCACGGCCCAGGCTAACTGCCTTTCTCCGTTCAAGACCTCCGACCGAACGGGCTCCTTTTCCCTTCGTTCAAGCAAACTTCCCAAAACTTCAAATTGATCCCGCATCTGCGCCTCCTTGACCGAAGGATCTTTTCGAAACTTTTCGAGAAGCAATGAGGATGCCAAAAGTGAAATTCGAGAAAAAACTTAAGGGAGGAAGCTTTTTAAAAAACGGCGAGTACAACGCAATAGAGTGTGGGAAATTTGGCTCTCCAGAGGTGGAAGAGTCAAAATATTGTCAATTCCGGTCAATCGTTTGATATTTTGAAGACTGGTCAAGGCCAAAAAGTCGTCATTTACCCCAAACAAATTATAAATCAAACCGTAAACATACAGCCCACGACGTTTTAAAGCTTCGACGGTAAGCACGGTATGATTAATGGTACCCAAGCGGGCACTTGATACCACTACTACGGGGGCCAAAAAATAAGAGAACAAATCAAGAAAAGTCTCTTTTTCATTAAGAGGGACATCAAGACCCCCGGCTCCTTCCACTAGAACAAAATCATAGCGTTTGTTAAGACTTTCTAAGGTCTTCTTGAGGTGTAAAAGAGAAACCTTTTTTCCCTCCAGACGAGCCGCTGTTTCCGGAGCAGCAGGATAAGAAAAAAGATAAGGATTGGTTAGGGAAAGCAACTCTTCGTCATCAGCTGGAAGATTCATCAACTTACGATGTAACATGAGATCTTCAGGTTTTTGAGCTCCGGTTTGAATTGGCTTTTGAGTTATTACGCGAAAACCTTCCTGTAATAAGACCCGACCCAGAAGACCTGTCGCATAAGTTTTTCCTACTCCAGTATCAGTTCCGGTAATGAATAGGATCATTTTTTCTCCCAGATCAATAGGATGGGTTCGTAAGTCAAAGGGAAACCTCTTACTTCCTTCAAATGCAGGTAGGCATCAAAAATAATTCTTAATTCTCTAAGTGACCAACGGGCTGGAAGATATCCCAAGGCTCCAGTTTGGCGGATATGTTTTAAGGCTTCCAAAGGTGTAGAAAAAAAGAGTCTCTTTATCCAACGTTTTTCGACTAATGGAAAAAAGGAACATCTCATCTTTTGCCAATCTTCTAAGGAACGAAGGAAGTTTCGGTCAAATCGCAATTCCTTCATGGTTTCTGGACCAAAAGTAGTAAAAGCCAATATACCACCTGGTGCCAGCAGCTGATAATATGAATTGAGACTCTGTTCTGGCTGACAAAACCATTGAAAAGTGGCGTTAGAGACGATTAAATCGAATTCGCCACGCAACCAGGACAGTTCTTCGGCGTCCGCCACCACAAAATGTACCCCAAAAGGGCGAAGATATGGGCCACAACCTGGAACCAGGTCCAAGGCCAGATAAAAGACATCCGGCCATAAGGAACGGAGCCGGCTGGTAAGCAATCCCACCCCCGGACCAATTTCCAAGACTTTTTGGGGAGAAGGAAAAGATCTCAAGGCTTCCGCCAGGCGGTTAGCCATCTCCTCTTGCACAAAAGCCTCTTGAGCGTATCGTGACAGTGAACGCTCAAAACGCCGTCTCAAACGTCTTCTTTCTGCCAGGCCAAGAGGCATATCAGAATCATAATCCACTCTACCTTGGCCTCAAATTCGAATAGTAAATCCTTGTCATTAGAAAAGGCCCCGCGTTATGCTAATCAAAATTTTATTTGGTGGGTGGGGGAATGAGTCGCTTTCTTGCGTGTTTCTTGTCTTTCTTGGTCTTGGCCTCACAAGCCCTCCCGGCAGAAATTGACGATCAGGAACTCCTCTTTTTGGAAGTAGCCAATATCGCCACTGGTTACCCCCAAGTAAAATTTGAAGCTCCCTCCACGGTAACGGTGATCACGGAAGAAGAAATGACCAACATGGGAGCACGCACTCTCCTCGATGCCCTGCGCCTGGTACCAGGATTAGAGGTGGGTCTCGATTTATCGGGAATGCCTATCGTAAGTATGAGAGGGCTTTATACTGCTGGCAGCGAAAAGATCCTGTTCATGATAAACGGGCGGCCCGTAAATATCGTACTCACCGGGGGTGGAACGCCCTTTTTTGCCGACCTTTCCGTAAACAAAATCGAAAGGGTAGAAATAATTCGCGGGCCAGGTTCGGTGCTTTACGGGTCAAACGCCTTCTCAGGAGTTATCAATATCATCCTGAAAAAGGAAGTCCCAACTGCTTTTTCTTACCGGCGGGGTTCTTATGATACAGACGAATTGTCCTTCCAGTGGAGTCACCAGATAGGACCCGCCTTTTCCTGGGCAAACCTGAGTTACCGAGAAGATTCTGGTGCCAAAATGACCGTCAAAAAGGATTTTCTTGAAGTTGAACCCCTGGCTTCACAAAATCCCAACTTCCCTCATTATCATAAAAGTAACGAGTGGGTAAGAAGAGGAGAATATTATATCGGTTCTCAATTTGGTTCCTTACTTTTAGAAAGCTTTTATATACATCATGCTGATGGTGGCTTTTTCAATTTAAGCGGTATCCCTTCAAAAAAGACACGTTATGCCCGTGAAGATTTCTATTTTCACACATCTTGGAGCAAAAAAATAGGACCATTTGAAAGTGAATGGCATCTAGATTCCAATTATTATCACCATCATCATTTTGTTGATTATTTCCCACCTGGAATAACGGTATATGATCCTGCTACCAGTAGGACTTATACTTTTAACTATGGTGTAAGATGGCTCAGAGAAGCGGAAATTTTATCTTTAGGTGGTGAGACCCGATTTTCTTATAGAAATAAGAAACATCGTTTAACATGGGGCCTGGTAATACACAATGACAACTTGCATAATCCTTCTCTTAAAGAAAATATTGACCCCGTTACTGAAGAAAATTTACCATATCTTGTCAAGATACCAAAAAATTGGATCCGTTCGGCAGATAGATTCTATTATTCCTTTTACGGACAAGATGAATGGAAACCATTTTCCTGGATTTCACTTACCTTGGGAGCACGTTGGGATAATTATGACGATTTTGGTGACAAAACTTCTTTTAGAGCTGGTTTGGTTTTAAGCCCTTGGAAACACTGGCGCTTTAAATTTTTATACGGTGAAGCTTTTCGTGCACCTTCTTTTATGGAACTATACTTTAAAAAATGTCCTTTAACTCCCAGACAAGGAAATCCTAAACTAGATGCAGAAGAAATGGAATCTTATGAATTAAATATATCTTATATAACAAGATATTTCCAAATTGGTATCACTTTTTATCGACAAAATTATTACAATCTAATATATATGCTTCCTGACCCTTATTACACGCTCACTTTTGAAAATAGTAGTTCCATGGCTACAACTGATGGAATAGAAATAGAAAGCAAGCTTGTCTGGGGACCAGGAAATTTTAATTATTTGTTATTTAGCTATTCTTATCAAGATACAGATATGCCTCAAAAAGTATTGGAAGGATCTTTTATAAATCCTCCCTATCATTTAATCACTCTTGATCTCAATTATCGCTTTTTTTCAAAAATAGGGCTAAATTATTATTTAAGGTACGTAGGAAAGCGCGATAATATTGATGATTATCTCATCTCAAATTTGATATGGAATTTCTATTCTCCGTGTTGCGTTTTTAGTTTTGGTATTTACAATATTTTTGATAAAAAATATGATCTTCCATCAATAGATGAACAACGTTATCCAGAAGGATTTGTCCGTCCGGGCAGAACATTAGAAGCAAAATTAACTTGGTATTTCTAATGAAAGTCTTCTTTTTTATATTAATTGCTATTATCTTCGCACCACTAGAAGCTTCATGTGCCCATATTTTGCTTGTTTACCGAAACGATATTAAAGCCTATCAAAGGCTAGTAAATCAGGTCAAGATGATGGGAAAATTTGACCTTTTGGAATGTCAACTCAATAATTCATGTTCAATTAAAAATAATTCATTTGATTTTATCGTGGCTTTTGGAGATTCTGCTGCCAAATATTCTCACCAATTCAAAAAACCTCTTATTGCTTTTTTTATTTCAGATTATTCTTTAGCATACAAATGCTCCAGCCAAAGATGTCTTTATTATTTTTTATTTCCAAATGCCAAACAAGTCTTAACTAAATTATCTGAAATTCTTCCGACAAAAACGAGAATAGCTATATTATGTTCTGCTAATTCTCTCTCCTGGATAAGTCAACCGCTTAAAGGATTTCCTTTTGAAATTACCGTTGAAACTATCTCATCTTCGGAAATTTTGAGCAATTTACGAAAGATTTTCAGAAAAAATTATCAAATAATCGTTTTAGCCCCTGATTTACTATTTTTACAAAAAAAAGTTCTGAGAGAAATAATCAAATTGAGTTATACTTCTAAAAAATTGGTAGTAGGTTTTTCTTCACAAATGTTAGAATTAGGACTTCCATTAGTAATAACTTACGATTATGAACAAATATATTCCTTAATTCCTAAAGCCATCGAAAATTTTGAAAAACAAAAATACATCTCTTTCCCAATATCTATCTTTATAAATAAAAAAGTCATTAAAGGTTTTCCTATAAATTTTGACGAACAATGAAAATTTGGAAACTAAATAAAGATAATTTAATAGTAAGATTATTCTTAAGTTATTTAATACTTTTAGCACTTTTTCTATTATTTTCTTTGTGTTTAGCTTCCTATGTTTTACATAGTGAAACAAAACTTTTTTTAATAAACTCAGCAAATGATGTAACTAAATTACTTAAAGATGATATAGAATTATTTTTACTGTCTCAAGCAGAAACCTATTTAGAAGAAGCAAAATCTATATTGGAGAATTATCCCTATTTATTAGGTTTTACAATATATGACAACAAGTTTTCTAAAATAGTTTCTCACAAACGGAAAAATTATCAGGAACCAAAAATATCAAAATTCAGCAATAACTTGATATTTGAAGATCCAAAACAGGGGAAAATATATTCAAAATTAGAAAAAATAGAAATCAATTTGAATGATGTAACAAAACAGAAAAAGCTATTAGGATATTTCCGAGTAGATATTAGCTATGATTACTTTGAAAAACCTAAAAAACATCTTTTTTTAACAGAAACTGTAGCATACCTAATGTTTGCTTTGGTTGCAGCTATAATTTCTTATTATTTCAGTTCCAAACTATCAAAACCGATAAATATTCTAATATCATCAGCGGATAAAATTAAAGATGGTGAATTAAATATTCAAATAAAAGAAAAAACCGGAATTCGAGAATTTGATAAGTTGATCGAAGCATTTAATGCCATGACTGTAGCCCTGCAAGAATCACACAAACGACTCAAAGAAAGCCATGAACACCTAAGAATAGTAGCTGAATTCACCGCAGATTGGGAATATTGGCAAGCACCAGATGGAAGTTTTCTTTACATTTCTCCTTCCTGTGAACAAATTACCGGATATCCAGTTGAAAGTTTCCAAAAAGATCCTTCACTTTATGAAAGGATTATACATCCCGAAGATCTTCCTACATGGCGTCAACATCATGAAGAAGCGCATGAGAAACAACAATCGCATCAAGAAATAGAATTCCGTATCGTTACAGCTCAAGGAAAGACAAAATGGCTTTCTCACGTTTGCAATCCTGTCTATTCTAACGACGGCCGTTTTATGGGAATCCGCGGAAGCAACCGAGATATCACCTATCGTAAAGAATTGGAAGAACACATCTTTCAAGCTCAGAAAATGGAATCCATTGCTCGTTTGGCAGGAGGAGTCGCACACGATCTCAACAATTTAATGGCTGCCATCATCGGCCAAACAGAACTACTTTGTTACAGCTCAGGAGATGACACTATGGAGTGTCAACGGGCCAAAAAGATCTTGAACATTGCCCGCAAAGCTAGCGCCTTGGCTGAACAATTGTTGAACTATGCCAGGGGAGGAAGTTTTAAACCGGAAAAGATTAACTTAAATAAAATCGTAGAAGAAACTGTAAGTCTTCAGGAAACCAGCTTGTCACCAGATATAAAACTAAAATTAGACCTTTCACCGGATCTTTGGCCCATCTACGGTGATCCACACCAACTCTCTCAGGTCATTATGAACCTGACCATGAACGCCTCTGAAGCCATCAGTGGAGAGGGATGCATTCATATAGAAACGCGCAACGTAACCCTCAAAGCCGTTCTAGAAAGTATACCTCCGGGAAAATACGTTGTCCTCAAAGTGCGGGATACTGGTGCGGGCATGGACAAAGAAACGATTTCCAAAATTTTTGAACCCTTTTTTTCGACCAAAGAATTCGGGCGGGGACTCGGATTAGCGGCTGTCTTCGGAATCGTCAAAACCCACCGGGGACACATCCGGGTCTATTCTGAAGTTGGAAAAGGCACCCTTTTTGAAATATTCATTCCAGCCTATCGTGAAGAAGACGAAAGTGCCGATAAATAGCTTCCCAAACCATCCGTTTAACTTCATTTAAAGACCTCCCGCTCTCCTCCGAAATCCTCTTTATATCGTCCCACTCCGGTTTAAAGATCAGCTCGGGCTCCTCAGAAACCTTGACCCGCACCGGACCCAAAGGGGTCTCCACCGAAATGATCCTCCTTGGGCGCACCCAGCGTTTCGTCTCGCGAAGACGGACGCCAAGAGTTCGGGTTTCTCTAAACAGGACGTCTCTCAGACTCTCCATCTCCTCCGGGCGAGTCAACACGGTAAGTCGCACACCGGGACGTCCTTTTTTCATAAAAAGAGGACATAATGAAACGTCCAAAGCTCCGGCACGTCGCAGTTTGTCGCATACCTCTCCCAGCGTCTCAGGGGTTTCGTCGTCTAGATCTGTCACCATTTCCCAGACCTCTTCACAGGCTATCCCTGATCTTTCACTCTCGCCGAGGAAAACGCGCACAACGTTGGGGCAAGTTTGCCATCTGCGCGAGCCAGCTCCTATCCCTATCCGTTGGAGCTTCATGAGAGGTATAGGGGCAAAACTTTTCACCAATCCTCTCAGCAACAGAGCACCAGTGGGCGTCACGGTCTCCCCTTCTTCCTCGAAACCCTTGATCGGCAAGCCTCTCAAGAGCTCCAAGGTAGCTGGTGCAGGAACGGGCAAGGGACCATGTGCCGTCTGAACCAGGGCTCGCCCTAAGGGAACAGGAGATGAATAGAGAGCCTCCACTCCCAAACGTTCAAGACCCCAAACCACTCCGATGAGATCGGCCAGGGTATCGTAAGCTGAAAGCTCATGTAAATGAACTTTATCAGGCGGAAGGCCATGAACCTTAGCTTCGGCTCGAAAGAGTTCATCAAGGAGCAAAAGGACCTTCTTACGGACGGGTTGAGGAATGGTCAAAGAGGACACCAGCGATAATAATTCCTTTCGCCTTGAAGGTAATTGTCCGGGTTCAGAAGCCTTGATCTTCAGACGTCTCACCCGAAGGCCGAAGTCTTCTTCCTCCCAAACGTCCAGTTCAAGCGCCCCGGGAATACGACAGAGCAATTCAGCCAGCTCTTTTTCAGGAAGACCCGCATCCAAAAGAGCAGCCAAGAACATATCTCCAGAAAGACCACCTATGAGATCAAGGTAGGCGATGCGCATGACGTCCCTCAAGATAACGATAGATTCGTTCTCGATAGAAGAAAAAGACACCAAAGAAAACCAGGCTCAGAAGTGTGACCAGGATCAGGAGCCACCATTCTCTTTCATAGAGTGAAGCCCCTTCTAGAACCAGAGCCAAGGTACCGGGAAGGCGTCCCAAAAACATGATCCCCAAAAAAAGGGGGTAAGGTAAATCGAAAAGCCCCAAAAAATAAGAGAGGTAATCTTTGGGAAATCCAGGGATGAGATAACAAACAAAAGCTGCCAGTATCCCTCGACCTTCCATGAATCGTTCAAGCCTTTGGAAGGCCTCCCAACTTTCGAAACGAGCGGCAAAGAAATGCCGGAACCAGCGTGCTAAATAAAAGGCCACGCTCGAACCCAGGGTCAGGCCTATCATGGAATAGAGAAGCCCCTCCCAAACCCCAAAGAGATAACCCCCGATGAAACCCGTAGCCTCTCCCGGGACAGGAGCCAAGATTACCTGCAGGGCCTGGAGAGAAATGTAAAGGAGAGGAGCAGAAAAGGGGTGTGCTTCTGCCCAGGCCCGGAAACGTTCTGGCTGTTCGAGCAGGGTCCAGAGAAATTCTTTCAATCTAGCGCCTCAAGGTAGCCTTGAGCCTCAGGGGATGAAGGAAAAGATCGATGGCGTCAACGGGATCGCGCACCAGGATGTCTGCTGCCAACAGGGCCTCACGGGCCACCCCTTCTTCCAGCAGGACTACTATCCCCAGGGCTGCCTCCTCCAGCATGAGTACATCGTTTCGTCCGTTGCCAATGGCAGCTACCTGATGGGGCCCGAGTTCCTGAATGTATTTGAATTTGGCTTCGTCGTGGGGTTCTCCAGCTGGTAAGATGGTGAGCCGACAGGGGACATCTTCAAGTGCTATCTTGGCCTTCCCAAAAGTATCAGCGGTGATGACATGGACTTCAAGTTCTCGCGACACTTCTCTCAGTCTTTCTTTTACTCCTGGCCGCAGGTGTCCATCCACGGCCAGGGTACCGTTAAAATCGAAAACCAGGTGTTTGAGACGCAAAGTTTCGGCCCCAGGGATTTTAAGTTCGAACATTTTTTCCCCCTAAAATTCAAGCTTTTTTAAGCGGGCCGCATGACACTGAAGATTGACCGCCACCGGCAGACTTGCAATATGAGTAGGGAAGGTCTCCACGTGAACTGCTAAGGCTGTAGTGCGTCCTCCAAAGCCCAGAGGTCCTATTCCCAAATGATTGACCTCTTTTAAGAGTTGGGCTTCAAGGGCCGCTATCTCTGGCCGTCGGGCTGGTTCTCCCAAGGGTCTGCAAAGGGCCCATTTGGCCAAAAGGGCCGCCTTCTCAAAGGTACCTCCTATCCCAACTCCTACAGTCACAGGAGGACAGGGATTTCCCCCGGCTTGTGAGACCGTTTCCACGACAAAACGTTTGATGCCGTCTATCCCTTCTGCTGGTGAAAGCATCGCCAAACGACTCATGTTCTCGCTGCCACATCCCTTTGGCAAAAGATAGAGTCGCAAACGATCCCCCGGGACAAAACGCACGTGTATCACTGCCGGGGTATTAGTTCCGGTGTTGCGACGGGTGATGGGATCTGCCACCGACTTACGCAAAAGACCCCTTTCATACCCCTCAGCTATCCCTCGGTTGATAGCAACTGAGAGCCCTTTGACTCGTACCTCTTCTCCTACTTCTGCAAAAACCACCACGATACCCGTATCCTGACAGAGTGGGAGACCTTCTTCTTTGGCCAAGGTAGCGTTTTCGAGCAATATCTCCAGGGCCTTTTGTCCCAGCTGAGAGCGCTCCTCATCTTTGGCCCTTTCCAGATGGGAACAGACTTCCTGAGGAAGTTGGACACAGGCCTCAACCACCGCTTCGGCTACCCTGGCACTTATCTCTTCGGCCTGAATCTCCCTCATGGTCTCTCTCACTAGCATAACCTTTCTGGCTGGAGCAAGTCCAAGGTTGCCAAAGATTTGAGGCCTGGTAAGGAATAAAACATGCGCACCTTGCGAGTTTCGACAGGTCAGCCCTATGACATCCTCATCGAAGGTGGTCTATTGACCGAAGTGCCAGAGGATCTGTCTCGTTTGGCCCTAGGGCATCGCTACGCCGTAATTTCTGACAGTCGGGTGGCCGAACTTTTGGGAGAAGATCTGGTCAGGCTCTTGCAGGAAGCAGGCCTTAAGGCAGATCTTTTTGTGTTTCCAGAAGGTGAAGCCTCCAAGACCATAGAGACCGTGGTAAAGCTAGCCCGGCAGATGATCCAGGCTGGTTTCGACCGCAAGTGTGCGATAGTGGCTTTGGGTGGCGGAGTAACCGGAGATCTAGCGGGTTTCCTGGCTTCCATTTATTTGCGCGGGATACCTTACATCCAGATCCCCACCAGTCTCTTGGCCCAGGTGGACAGCTCCGTGGGAGGAAAGACCGGAGTTGATCTCCCCGAAGGGAAAAACCTGCTCGGGACCTTCTATCAACCAGCCCGGGTCTATATTGATTACGGAGTCCTGGCCACTCTCCCATTAGAACACCTGCGAAACGGTTTGGCAGAGGTGGTTAAGTACGGCTGCATTGCAAGCCCTGCCCTCTTCTCTTATCTGGAAGAAAAAGCCGAGCGTCTTCTTCTTTATGACGCTGAGTCCTTAGAACATATCATTTATGAGAGTTGTCGTATCAAAGCCGAGGTGGTTTCTCGGGATGAAAAAGAAGGCGGTTTGCGCCGCATTCTCAATTTTGGTCACACCATCGGTCACGCTATCGAAGCGGCTACAAACTACCAAATGCTCCACGGCTTCTGTGTAGCCATAGGAATGGTGGCCGCGGCACGCCTCTCAGAGGCCCTCGGGTTGCTCAAAGGTTTCTCGAGGCGTCTTGAAGCCTTGTTAGAAAAGCTTGGGCTCCCCACCCGTCTCCCACCGGACCTTAAGATCGAGGAAGTAATAAAATTCTTGAGGGCTGACAAAAAAGTCTGGCGGGGCAGACTCACTTTTGTCCTCCTTGAAGACATAGGCCAGACTATCTTCTACGAAGAACCGCCAGAAGGAAAGATCAAGGCCGTCCTTGAAACCCTGAAGACGGCTTGATTTCACGTTTTTCGTACTTAAGAAAAAAACGATGAAGATCGAGATTCGTTCCATCAATTCCCTTCAGGATCTGATCAAAGACTTGCAGCGTATCTATATGGCCGCTTACCAAGAAGACTACCTTTATGCTTATCGCGAACCCGGGCGGATAAAACGCTATCTTAAATGGTTGATGAAACACGCCAAGGGGGGGTTCTTTGTGGCCTTTGTAGACGATCGTCCGGTGGGATTTTTGGCCCTTCAGCCCGATTGCCGCTTTCACGGAGAGATCGTCCCCGAAATTCATGAATTGGTGGTTGACCCTGAATTTCAGGGTTTGGGTCTCGGCAAACGTCTCATGGAAAGGGCCTTTGAGTTCCTCCGCCACCGGGGTTTCTCGCGCGTAGCCCTTTGGGTGGGAGAGAAGAACGAAACGGCCAAGAAGTTTTACGAAAAACTGGGCTTCAAAATCACCGCCAGACAGGGCTCCTGGCTCCGCATGGAAAAGGAACTTCAAACTTCCGAAGACAGCAGATCCAGAAGTCTGTCCAAGACCAGGAAGGCTTCTACCACTTCTGAAAGTTCAATCTTTTCTTCCGGTGTATGACACCGGGCCAAATCTCCCGGCCCGAAGACCACGGGCTCCACACCCGCCGCATAAAGATGGGCTGCGTCCGTCCAGCTCGGCATACCGGAGAGTTCCGGCTCTTTGCCAAGAGAATCTCGAAAGGCCTGACATATTTTTTTGACCAACGAAGAATCCTGAGAAATGGCAAAAGGCTCTGAAACATCCTTGACCACGTAGCTCACATAAGGATCCTCTTCTAGAACCCTTTTGATTTCCTCGATGACTTCTTCGGTCTTTTGCCCTGGAAGAATGCGGAAATCGATCTCAAGGATACAAAGATCTGGCACCCGCAATTCTCCGTCTCCCCCGGAGAAGCGCTCCACATTCAGACCTCCAGGGCCTACCAAGGGGTGTTCGGAATACAAGAAGGGCAATCTTTTTAAACGACCTACTAGGTCGATGGCTTTTTCGATGGCGTTTTCCCCTTCAGGTAAACAGCTTCCATGTGCAGCCTTACCCCGCACCCGAATCTCAAATTCCACCGACCCCCCCTCGGCGATGGCGATTCTGAGATTGGTAGGTTCCAAAACCACCGCTTTGGGAGGGATCTTTTCACGGGCCAAGACCGCCGAACCCTGCCCCTCTCTTTCCTCATCTACTACAAAGGCGAAGGTAGCTGGAAGGGGCTTGTTTTGGCGGCGTCGTTCTTCAAGGAGCATGAGCATGATGGCTACACCGGCTTTGGCATCGCAGACTCCAAGTCCCTCCAGAACGTCGTCTTTGAGACGGGGTGGGAAAAGACCCAGCCAAGGTGGCACAGTATCTACGTGGGTTGTGATGAGCAGTTCGTGGTCTTCGGCTTCATTGACAATAAGATTGTAGAACCTGTCCGGCACTTTCTGTTTCCGTACCTTAAAACCATGGTCTTCAAGACGACCCGAGAGGTATTCCAGAATGGCCCTTTCTTCCCCACTCGGACTAGGAATGGAGGCAAGGGTGAAGATGAGCTCCTTAAACCGGGCCTTGAGATCCATGTTGGCAGTTAAACCTTCTCCTGGAAACTTGTCAAACCGAGGGGAAGAGGTTAACTTTGGGGATCAGAGCGCGCCCGTAGCTCAACCGGATAGAGCGTTGGACTACGAATCCAGAGGTTGGAGGTTCGAGTCCTCCCGGGCGCGCCAAATTTTGAAAGTCCCGCGCTTAAAGTTCCCGCCGGGCGTTTATTGCCATTCAGCTACTACAAAAATTTTTTAAAAAAGTGGCGTATTCCCCCTATGCTTAGACATGGTTCTTTGTTCGATTCTTAGTTAATAATGTCAGCTTCAGCTCGCAGGTGTTTGGACAAAAATCAGATATGGACATCGTATGTCGCGAGCAAGAAGACTCTTTGATCAAATTTCGAGTACGCAATGTAAATTGGCGTCATCACCGTAAAGACGAGAAGCAACTCTGATAATTGAAAGTATCTTTTAAATGTAAATTCGCTAATATTTTTGGCTTGAAAAGGAGATAGAAACGGCTTCTTGGGGCCGCCTGAAAGAAGACCGCTTGAAGAAAAGGAGTGGAGTTGTTAAATTGCTTGTGATTCAAAGATTTTTTGGCATTTTGGCCCCCGTAGCTCAGGTGGATAGAGCACGAGATTCCTAATCTCGGTGTCGCAGGTTCGAGTCCTGCCGGGGGCACCAAAAAGTGCTTGTGGGTTCCCCTGCCATCCTTTCTCTGCTAGAAAGGACGCAAGATGCTTTTCCTTGTTGCTCGTGCCTGTCCAAATTGCGGAGGTACCATCAGTGACGAAAGACTGGCCCGCGGGCTTCCCTGTTCCAGGTGCCTTCCCAGACCATCAGCCGAAGAAGATGTCTGCCAACTCCTCAAAGAGGAGGGGAAGTTAAAACTTCTTGCCCCCTTTTGCGAAGCACAAGAAAAACTCAGGGCCTTTGGCGAGTTTTTCCGGAAGGCCCTGGGTTTTCCGCCTTCCACTTTACAGGAAACCTGGATCAAGCGGCTCCTTTTCCGGGAATCCTTTGCCATCGTAGCCCCCACGGGCACGGGGAAAACCACCTTTGGCCTCCTTTCAGCCCTGAGCTTTTCGGGACGGGTATTGATTTTGGTCCCCACTCGTCTTTTAGCCCAACAAATTGGAGAACGTCTTCAGGAACTGAGTCAGCGCACCGGTCTTTCCCGTCGTCTTCTCGTATATCTGGGGCGCAAAAGAGACAAGGAGGCCTACGCCGCTAAGGAATTCGACATCCTGGTGGTCACCACGGCTTTCTTTTACAAGCACCTGGAAGAGCTTCTTGAAGTGAACTTCGAGTTTATCTTCATTGACGACGTGGATTCCTTCCTCAAACGTTCAGCTCATATCGATCGTCTCTTTCGCTTGCTGGGTTTCTCTGAAAAAGAAATTGCTCTGGCCTTAAAGGCACGCAAAACCGAGAGGGATTTCGAAAAACTTGAGGCCATTCGTCGCAAACACGCAGGGCAAAAAATCCTCCTTCTCTCCTCCGCCACCCTCAAACCCCGAACCAATCGAATAATGCTCTTTCGCTTTCTCCTGGGGTTTGACGTCCACCGTGCAGTTTCCACTCTTCGCAATATCGTAGACGCCGCAAGCAAGCTCCCGGAAGATTTCTCCAGACTCCTGGAAGAAGCGGCCACCTTGTCCCAAAGACTTGGCCCCGGAGGACTTATCTTCGTTTCCTCAGTTTATGGCAAAGAAAGGGTGGAAGAAACCGTCCACTTCTTGCGCCAAAGGGGCCTGAGAACTTTGAGCTACCTCGAACTTAAACCAGAGGCCCTGATGGCCGAGATGGAAAAAGGGGAGTTCGATGTAGCAGTAGGACTGGCCCACTTAGCCAATCCTTTAGTCCGGGGAATTGATCTACCATACGTTCTCCGATACGCCATCTTTTTGGGGGTGCCCAAACACCTCATCCCAACCCGAGTGAGTCTGCTCCCCAAAAGCCTCTATGGCGTGTTATCGAACATCCTTTCCTTGCTTGAGGAAGAAGAAAGGCTCCGGGCCTTTGCCGATCTACAGTATCTCCGAAGATATTTGACTTTGAGAGAGGAGGTCCTCCCCCGTTATCCTCGCCTGCAGGAGCGTCTTGAGGAGATCAAGGCCTTTATCGAAGAAAAATTTTCTGATCCCTCTTTTTTGCAAAGACTGGAGACCTCAGAAGAAGTTTTCCTAATCCGAAAAGGAGAAGAACTCTATTTAGTGGTAGGGGATGCTGCCACCTACCTCCAGGCTTCCGGACGGGTCTCTCGTCTGACGGTTTTCGGGCTTTTAAAAGGACTATCTGTGGTCCTTTCCGAAGATCAACGGGCTTTGCGAAGCCTTGAACGACGGTTGAGATTCCAGCTAGGAGACGACTTCTCTTTCAAGCCCCTTGCGGAATTGGATCTAGAAACCCTTTCACGAGAGCTCACCGAGGTCAGACAAAAACGTCGCCAGGGAGAAACTTTCAAGGAGCTTCTGAAGACCTCGTTGGTCGTCGTGGAGTCCCCTCACAAGGCCCGAACCATTGCCTCCTTCTTCGGCCAACCCTCCGTTCGCAAGGTGGGTGAGGCCTTCGTTTACGAGATACCAACCGAAGAGCGAGTCTTGGCTATCACGGCTTCTCTGGGACACGTCTTCAATCTTTCGAGGAGACGGGGTTTTTTTGGCGTCTTCGAGGAAAACGAACACTTCATCCCGCTTTTTGACACCATAAAGATCTGCCGCCCCACGGGAGAGCAACTGGTAGATCCTGAAGAAGTAAAAAGTCGCTGCCCGGAGGGACCGGTCTTCGACAAAAAAGACATCCTGGACAGCTTTCGACGTCTGGGCTTTGAGATCCAGGAAGTCTTCATTGGCAGCGATCCGGATGCCGAAGGGGAAAAGATCGCCTACGATCTCTTTGTAGAACTGGCCCCTTTCAACCCCAACATTAGACGTTTGGAGTTTCATGAGGTAACCCCGCGGGCCTTTCGGCAAGCTCTAAAAGAGCCCACGCACTTCAACCTGAATCGGGTAAAGGCTCAGCTCACCCGCCGCGTCATCGACCGATGGGTAGGTTTCGTTCTTTCTCGCCGTCTCTGGCGAGCCTTTGGCCGAAAGAAACTTTCAGCCGGACGGGTACAAACACCGGTCTTGGGATGGGTCATCACACGTGCCGAAGAAGCCAAGGAGAAAAAGGCCCGGCTCTCCTTTCTCCTCTTCGGACAGCGGTTTGTCCTCGAATTGGACGACCTAAAAAAGGCCTCTCGGATAGCCCAGGAAATAGAAGAAGGGAAACTGCGCTTTAGCGTGGTTTCCCAGGAAGAAGAAACCAGAAACCCGCCTCCACCTTATACCACCGATACGATTCTTCAGGAAGCCAGCCAGAGACTCCGCTATTCCACCAAACAGACCATGAACCTCCTCCAGGAGCTCTTTGAAAGCGGTTTGATTACCTACCACCGCACGGATTCCACCCGTGTTTCCGAAGTGGGGCGTTACCAGGTGGCCAAGCCTTACATTTCTTCTCGCTTTGGTGAAGAGTTCTTCTATCCTCGCGCCTGGGGAGAAGGCGGAGCCCACGAGGCCATCCGCCCTACCCGTCCCCGTGACGCTGGTGAAATACGTTACATGGTGGGGACCGGCCTGCTTTCCCTCTCGGATCCTGATCGGGCCCTTCGTCTCTATGATCTCATCTTTCGTCGTTTTTTGGCCAGTCAAATGCGACCAGCCAAAGTACTAGTCTCCCGACTTCGCTTTGAGACCCCCTCACACCAATGGGAAGAAGACGTGGTAAGTCAAGTCCTGGAGGAGGGATTTGAAAAGGCCTATGCCACCTTCAGGGTGGTGGAGATCAAACCAGAAGATCAACCCGCGGAGATTTCCGTGGAGGAGGTCCCCAGGGTGGAACTCTACACCGAAGGGAGTCTGGTACAGGAGATGAAGAAACGAGGTCTTGGCCGGCCTTCTACCTACGCCGAAATTGTCACCACCCTTATCCAGCGTCGTTACGTGAGGGTCTTACCGGGTGGAAGGCTTTACCCTACGGAACTCGGACGTCGCGTCTACGAATATCTCAGGCAACACTTTCCAAAGGAAACAGACGAAGAGCTCACCCGTCAGCTAGAAGAAGCCATGGATCTCATAGAAGAAGGCAAACTAGACTATCAGGAAGTCCTTCGAAAAGCTTACAGGATCAGACGTTATTTGGAAGACGGCGAAGAAGGACATCCTGAAGAGGAAGAACTGCTCCATTACCAGGGAGCAAAGGCCTTTGAAGGCTGAAACGTGGAGGAAATTCAAATGAGAAGGGTTCTGATCCCGATCCTGACTGTTTTTTTCCTTTGCACCACAGCACAGGCCGGTTTTTGGGATAACATTCGCCAGGTATTTGAAGGAAAGGAGTCTTCACCCAGTAGAGAAGGAGCGCTTTCCCAGACCGAAATTCGAAAAGGTCTTCGGGAAGCCCTTCTTCTGTCCTTGAAGCGGGCTGTGATGAGAGCTGGTCGAGAGGGTGGCTTTCTAAACGATCCCGCAATACGTATCCCTCCCCCTCCCGAATTGGCCCGGGTGGCTGATCTCCTAAAAAGACTCGGGCTTTCCTCCCAAGTGGAGGCGTTTGAAGTGAGCATGAATCACGCCGCAGAAAAGGCGGCCCGTAAAGCCTGGCCCGTGTTCCTGAAGACCGCCAGAGGAATAACCTTACAGGACGCCCGTCAACTCTTAAATGGTGGAGACCACGCCATAACGGATTATTTCCGTCAGAAGACCTGGCAGGATCTTTACGAAAGGTTTCTTCCCATTGTACGGGAAAATCTTGAAAACGTTGGAGTGACCAAAAAATACCAGGAACTCATCTCTTCACCCCGGATCAAACCCTATCTGGCCTATCTCGGACACGATGTTAGTCTCGACCGCTACGTAACAAAAAAGGCCCTGGATGGTCTCTTCGTATTATTAGCCCAAGAAGAAAAACGCCTCCGTGAGGACCCAACAGCCAGGACAACCGAGCTCCTGAAAAAGCTTTTTCAGCGTTAATCTTGGGACCGCAGGAGTGTTTCGGCCTGCTCCACAATAGCACGGGCCACTGTTACCAGTTTGAGACGTCTTTTACGGGCCTCTCGTTGAAGAAAGCGCATGGCCTCACCTTCTTTCATTCCATAAACGTCCATCAAGAAACCCTTGGCCCGTTCGATGATCTTGCGGGCCTCCAGTTGTTCCCGGAGGTCACGAATCTGACCCTCCAGCGAGGAGATCTCTCGCCCTACAGAAAAGGCAATCTCAAGGGCTGAAACGAGCTCCTCCATGGCTACGGGTTTCATGAGGTAACCACAGACCTTGGCCTCCTTGGCCCGACGCAAAAATTCCGGGTCGGCATAGGCGGTAAGAAGCACGATGGGAACAAAACGCCTTTCGTTGATCTTCTTAGCAGCCTCGAGCCCATCCATTTCTGGCATACGAATGTCCATAAGCACCAGGTCCGGATTCAAACGGAGAGCTAGCTCCACCGCCTCTTTCCCCGTTTGAGCCACCCCCACCAGCTCGTAGCCCGCATTTTTAAGGGCTTCTTCTAGGGAAGAGCGCAGCCAGTGATCATCTTCGGCTATGAGGATCCGACACTTGGAGGAGGCCATATATTATCCACCGGTCTCTAAGAGACCCGATTGGCCTGTTCATATATGATGCCTCTCAAAAAATCAATCTCGGATCAAATTTTGGAAGAATTTTATCACTCAAAAGTTCAAAAAAACAGGTATTGTGTTACCCCAATTGATCTCAAAATTTCTGGTTGACAAGCAAAGTTTGGTGAACTGAAATTCATTTTATGAATCAGAATTCAACGCTGTGGCGCAGACCTGGCAGACGACGCAAAGAAAGTCAGCAGAGGCATCGAGAAGAAATCCTAGCCGCGGCCCTTAAGGTATTCGCCCGCAAAGGCTACCACCAGGCCAGCATGCAGGAGATCGCTGCAGAAGCTGATTTTGCCGTAGGGACGCTCTATCGTTTTTTCCCGAGCAAAAAGGCCCTTTATGAAGCCCTTGTCCTCGAAGAGATCAGCCGTTTCCACCAGAAAATGATGGCTGTCTTCGCCCAGTGCCCGGCTGATCCCATAAAGGCCTTGGAACAGGTCATTCGCCATCGATTGCGTCTCATAGAGGAACATCTCACCTTCATCCGCGTCTATTTGGCCGAACTCTGGGAGGCCCGTTTTAGAGGAGGCCTCATTGAGGAGGTCCGCCGGTACTACGACGAATATCTCGAGGCCTTGGGCCATGTACTGGCGGGGTTGAGCCCTTTGGGCTTGCCACAACGTCGCCTGGCCTCTATCGTAGACGGTCTTTTCGCCACCTTAGTGGTGGAAGCCATCGAGTCCCAAGCACCCCTCCCTTCCTGGGAAGAGATCATGGCCCTCTTGCAAAATCCGTTGATCAGGAGAAGCTGTGAAGATCAATAAGCGCCGGTTTGGCCTCTTTGTCATCCTGCTGGTCTTTGCCATCCTCTTGATGGGGCTGGTCCTCTTTATTCGTCATCGTATGCTCTACGCAGTAAGCAACGCCGTTTTCGTCGAGACCGATCAGCTGATTTTCCTTGGTTTCCAACGGGTAAACGGCCGAATCACGGAAGTCCTAAAGGATGAGGGTGAGGCGGTAAGCAAGGGTGAGCTTCTAGCACGCCTGGATCAGGCCCCTTACGCTGGCCTGGTCTTGCAGCTTACAGCCCAAAAAGCCGCTCTTGAAAAGGAGATCCAGGCCAAAGAGATCTTCTTGAAACGCCTAAAAAGAGAGATCCAGCTCCTTGAGAAAGAGACCCGGCAGGAGATAGAACGCCTCGAGGCTGAAATATGGGCCCTCGAAGCGGAAAAGGGAGCCCTTTCCGCCGAGGTTCAGCAATTGGAACGCGACACCGAAAGGTTCCGAAAACTCTGGCAGAAGAAGCTCGTCCCAAGACATCGTTTCGAAGAGATAGAAACCCGTCTTAAGGCCCAAAAGGGGGCCTTGGCGGCCCTGGAAAACCGCCTCCAGGCCGCTGTGGTGGCCCGTGAGATGGCCAGGACCAAACTGGCCCGCTGTCAGAATCGTCGCAAAGATGTCCTCCAGACCCAAAAGGAGATCCAGGCCCTGCAAGAAAGAAAAAGGGCCGTAGAACAAGCCCTTTCCATAGCGCGTCTGGACCAGGCCAATTGTCTCCTGAAAAGCCCTATTGATGGCCTGGTGGCCAAGCGCTTCCACGTAAAGGGAGACGTGGTTGGCCCGGGGGAGCCGGTATTTGCCCTGGTTGATCCGAAAAAGCTCTACGTTTTGGTGCTCCTTGAGGAAACGAAACTCCACGGAGTAGAAGTGGGATGTGAGGCCAGGGTAAAAATCGACGCCTATCCCAAAGAAAGGTTTGAAGGACGGGTCGAAGAGATCCTTCCCGCCACCGCAGCCAAATTCGCCCTGGTTCCAAGGGACGTTTCCGCTGGAGAGTTCACCAAAGTGGCCCAACGGGTACCAATAAAGATCGCCCTGACCAGAGGCCCGGTGGAACTCCTGCGGGTGGGACTCGGAGGAGAAGTGGAGATCAAAAGGAAATGAAACCCTACGAACAGCTGAGTCCCTCGATGCGGGCGGTGGTGACCATCATCGTGATGGTCGGAGCCTTCATGGCCATCCTTGATACCACCATCGTGGACGTGGTGGTTCCCAAAATGATGGCCCCGTTGGCCACCGATTTATACGGTATCCAATGGGTCATAACAGCTTACATGATCGCTGCTGCTGTGGGCCTCCTGCTCATTGCCTCTCTGGCTCAGGCCTATGGTTTTGCCCGTATCTTCATGGTAGGGCTCATCTTCTTCACCATCGCCAGTGCCCTGTGTGGACTGGCACACTCCTTGGCAGAGATGATCACCTTTCGGGCCTTACAAGGCTTGGGAGAAGCCTTTATCATGGGTTCTGCCCAGGCCATCCTCTACGCCGCTTATCCGCCAGAAAGGCAAGGTCTGGCTATGGGGGTCTTTGCCCTGGGAGTTAGCTTTGCCCCGGCCCTTGGCCCCACGGTGGGCGGTTTTCTGACAGAACACTTCTCCTGGCGCTTTGTCTTCTACCTCAACGTACCCGTAGGAATCGTAAACCTCGTGGCAGCCTTCTTTTTTCTACCAGAATTGCTCCCGTACACCCGCCGACTAGAGTTCAATTTCCGCAGTTACGTGCTGGTTAGCGTGGCCACGGTCTCGCTCCTCATCATGCTCTCCAAGGGCGAACAATACGGCTGGTTTCAGTCCAAACTTATCGGTCTGCTGGCTTATCTGTCAGCAATGAGCTTCTTGCTTTACTTGGCCAGTGAACTGAGCAGCTCAAAACCGCTGATAGATTTCGGTATCTATCGCATCCCAGAATTTGGACTCAGCATGGGATTCCACTTCTTTATCCTGGGCTTTGCCATGTATCAGATCTTTTATCTCCTGCCCCTTTACTACGAACACCTAAAAGGCCTTCCTACCTTTGACACCGGTCTTCACATGCTGGCCTTTGCTGGTTTCATCGGAGTGTTTTCCATTGTTTCGGGTGCCCTTTCCGATCGATTCGGAGCTGAAAAGATCTTGCTCTTGAGCTTTCTCCTCTTCTGTGTTTCGAGCCTCTTCCTCTTGCCCAAACTCAACTACTATCGTCCGGCACGAGAGGCTGCCATCCTCACCATTCCCTATGGCATCTCGCTCGGTATGTTCTTTGCGCCTCTGGCAGCCTTGGCCCTGAGACGGCTGGGAGAAAAAGCCGGTTTGGGGGTAGCCCTCATGCACTATCAACGCTTCGTAGGAGGATCCTTTGGCACCGCCATCGCAACCAACACCCTCAAGAAGAAGATGGCCTTTCACTTCCAGGAAATGACCGGGCTTGAGAACTGGCGTTATGTAAAACTCTTTCTCACCAAGGGAGCGGAAAGACTCTCGGCCTTTTTCCCCCAAAAATTGGCCGTGGCCAAGAGCAAGGCCCTTTTCTATCAATACCAGGCCTTGATGGCCCTCTCTCACGCCTTTCAGGACACCTTTCGCCACACCTTCTATTACGCCCTTTTGGGGGGAATCTTTCTAATGATCTTGCTCTACTACAAATGGGCGGGAAGAAGGTTATGGGCTCAGGAGGAAAGGAAATGAAGGCTGTTGCCTGGAGCATATTTCTGTTCTTGTGGCTAGGTACAAATTTCTCAGCAGTTGCCTGGGCCGAAGACAGCCAGGCAGACGCTCACCCTCTTGGTCTCAGGGAATGTCTCCAGCTGGCCTTTGAAAGTCATCCCTCCCTGGCCGCGGCCAGGGCCCGTGTCAGAGCCGCCCAGGAATACGAACGAGCCGCCTACAAAAACTATTTCCCGAAACTGACCCTTTCTTATCGTTACACCCGCTTCAGAGACCAACGCAAAGTGGTCATCTTTTCCTACGACGTCCCCCTTTCTTCTTACGAAATGGTCCAAGGCGACCTGGTACTTAGCTTTCCCATCTTCCATGGTCTGGCCCTAAGAGCCGAGCACCGTTTGCGCGAACTTGACGTAGCTATTTCCGAGGTGCAGGAGGAGAGGACCCGCCAAGAATTGGCTTATCGGGTCAAGGAGGCCTATTGGGGGCTCCTCAAGGCCCAAAGGAAAGAGGAAGAGGCCCGAAAGTCTGTGGAGCGCCTTCAGGCCCATCTGAAAGTGGCCCGGGGGTTTTTTGAAGAAGGACTCATCGCCAAAAATGATCTGCTCCAAAGTGAAGTGGCCCTGGCCGAAGGGGAACACGCCCTGGTGGTGGCTCGAAACGCCGTGACTCTGGCTCGTGCCAGGCTTAACATCCTCCTCGGACGCCCGGTAACCGCTCAGACAAAAATAAAAGATTCCTTGGAAAACCTTCCCCGAATCCTAGGTTTCGAAGAATATCTCGCTAAGGCCCTTGAAATCCGTCCGGAGATAAGGGCCGCCAGACTTGCCTTGCAAAAGGCCTTTCAGGGAATAAGACTGGCCAAAAGTAGCCTTTATCCCTGGATAGACTTGGAAGGAGTCTATCACAAGGAGGCCACAGACCTGGCGCTCTCTCAAAATCCCTACGGAGACCGGGAAAACGCTTGGGTGGCCTTAACACTTAATTGGCGGATCTTCGAATGGGGAAAGAGGTTCCATGAGGTCTCCGGTGCCAGGGCCCAGGCCTTGGCCCAAGAAGCAGCGTTGCGTGAGATCAGAGATCAAGTGAAGCTTGAGGTCAGAGAGGCTTATCTCCGTTTTCAAGAAGCCCGTAAACGTCTGGAAGTGGCTCGGAAGAGCCTCTCACAAGCCGAAGAGAACTTCGCTTTGAACGAAGCCCGTTATCAGGAACAACTGGCCACCTCTACCGACGTGTTGGACGCCGAAACCCTTTTGACCAGCGCCCGTGTCAACTATGTAAACGCCTTGGCCGATCTTCATTTGGCAGAGGCCTATCTGGAGTATGCGGTAGGAGTGGAAAAGATCGGAATTTTTCGCTAAAGGATTTTTAGCTTTTGGTATAAGGGGGCCTGAATGTCTGAAATCCTTCAGAAGATCTTGGAACATAAGGCCCAAGAGGTAAAAATCCGCAAAGAGCGGGGGCTTTTCTACCGTCCATTCTGGGACCACGAGAGGGTCTCCCTCAAACAAAAGCTCCTCTCTCCAGGATTTCACATCATCGCCGAAGTGAAACGGGCCTCACCGTCAAAGGGACTCATCGTGGAGAGATTCCACCCGGTGAAAATTGCCCGCGAATACGAAGAAGGGGGAGCCAGTGCCATCTCCTGTCTTACAGATGAAACCTTCTTCAAAGGACATTTGGAATATCTGGCGGCCATCAGAGAAACTACCTCTCTTCCCCTACTCCGAAAGGACTTCATCATAGATGAAATCCAGCTCGAAGAGGCCCGAGCCTTTGGGGCCGACGCTGTGCTCCTCATCGTAGCAGCCCTGCCTCCTCAAAGATTGGTTGAGCTCATTCGGGCAGCCAAAGACCTGGGGCTGGAAGCCCTGGTGGAAGTACATGAAGAGGAAGAACTGGAATTGGCCCTCACCGCTGGGGCCGAAATTATTGGCATCAACAATCGAGACTTGCGCACCTTTGAAGTAGACTTAAACCGGAGTCTCGAACTGTCTGCCCGGGTCCCCCGAGGAGTACCAGTGGTCGCAGAAAGCGGTATCCGCTCCAAAGAGGAGCTTAAACGCTTGCAAGAAGCTAAGATCAAAGCGGCTCTCATCGGTGAAACTCTTATGCGCGCTCCAGATCGAGCCCAGATGCTCCGGCAGTTCCTTGCCCTCAGCTAGCCTCCCGGGTCAGTGGAAACTTCAAGATTCGATGAGCAAAGGCCTGGGCTGCCTCATGATCGTGCGTTGAAAAGACGATTAGATCCGCTTTGAGAGCGGAAAGGACAACTTGGACGTGGTGAGAATCCTGGGCCGTGGTGGGTTCATCGAGCAGAAGGATCTTCGGTCTCCCGGTAAGAAGGGACCCCAAGGCCACCCGTAGCCGCTGCCCACGTGAAAGAGAAAACGGAGGATCGGGGAGATATTCCTCCAAGGCCAAAGCTTGAGCGGTTTTTCCAATTCGTCGGGCAATTTCCTCCTGGCTGAGTCTCAACATCCGGGGAGCAAAGGCCAGTTCCTCCCAGACGCTCGGCCGAAAGAGCATAAGATCTGGATCTTGAAGCAAGAAAGTCCTTAACAATCGCCCGCGCGAAGCCGGCAGGTGACAGCGTATCTTTCCCCTTGTTGGCTCTAAAATACCGGCCAGCAGGGCAAGAAAGGTGGATTTCCCCGTGCCATTGGGCCCCAGAAGGGCCACCCGTTCTCCACGGTAGAAACATCCGTCCAGCCCTTCAAACAAGGCTCCCTTCCCGGGGTAGGCAAAGGTCAGATCTCTAAATTCCAGAACCGGTTCTTGACCAACCTCAGGTTTTGGAAAAGAAAACGAAGCCCTTTTCCTGAAGACGAACTCTCCAGCTGGGCCATCGTAGATAAGCCGACCCTCCTCAAGGTAAAGCACACGCTGGGCCACGGAGAGAACTTCAGGGAGGCGGTGTTCCACCAGAATAACCGTCAGACCCTCCCGGATGAGACGTTTCAAGAGGGCCAAGACTTCCTTTGTTCCCTGGGGATCTAGTTGAGAAAGAGGCTCGTCTAGAAGGAGGAGTTCGGAACGCACGGCCAGCGCAGCGGCAATAGCCACACGCTGGCGTTCACCTCCTGAAAGCTCACGGGGAGAGACGTAAGCCTTCTCCCAGAGTCCCACCTCATGAAGACTCTTCTCCACCCGTTCCTCGATCACCTCTGACGGAAGTCCCAAATTCTCCAAAGCGAAAGAAATCTCTCCTCTCACGGTGTCCGAAATGAGCTGAGAAGCCGGATTCTGAAAGACCGTGAAGATACGGGGAAAGGCTTCCTGAGGTTTCAAAGGGCCTGGAAGGCCAAAAAGACGTATTTCTCCCTCCAGTCTGCCCCCAGATTCGTGAGGAATGAGCCCATTCAAACAGGAAAGGAGTGTGCTTTTGCCACAACCCGTCTCTCCGCAGACCAGGACAAACTCTGCCCGCGAGATGGAAAAACTCACCCCTCGAAGAGAGGGTCGCTGCCGCCCCGGATAGGTGTAAGTGAGATTTCGCACCTCCACCACGGATTTCATCGTTCCACCCTCAAAAGCAATTTCCCAAGTCTCACCCCAAAGGTCGCTCCGATCAAAGTATAGAGAAAACCTTTAACTCCCACAGAAAGGGTCACGAACCAGCCCGGAAAAAACAGACGGTAGAAAGTCATGTGCAGCAGGAGGGAAATCGCGGTGTTTGTGGCGTCTGCCAGGGAGAGGGCCAAAACCAAACGCAAGGCTCGAGGCCTCGAAGGTCCATAGGCCCCTAAGACCAGGAGAAAAAACTCCAACACCAGCAGCCTCACGCCTACGAAAACCGGATCCGTGAAACGGAAGCCGCCAAAGAGGAACCCACCCATAAGATAAGTAATCAGACCCGAGAGGGTAACGACACCTGGTCGTGGCACGAGATAGAGGACCGCGGTAAGGATCAAATAGTGCGCCACCTCCGTAACCAACCCTCCCACCAAGACGTTGAAGGGACCAAGAAAGGCATAAAGGACGTTTGAGGCGATCCCACCCAGGAAGTCAAAACCAAAACCCACGGCTCCGGTTAGGGCTAGAAGGCTCAGTTCCTTTAGACGAAAACGCGCAATCAGACTCTTGAGCCCCAAGATGAGATAGGTCGAGTATCCCAGACCTAGACACAAGACCACCAGAAGCGCTGCTGAAAGGGCCACGTTCCCTCGAACCACGCCGATCCGTTTCTCCCGCACCAAAAGGGGCTTCAAAGAACCAAAACGATAAACCTCGATGCGAGCCAGATATTCTCCTGGAGAGACCGTCTGGTCGAGGAAGATGGGAAGTACGGCTTTGGCCCTCTTTCGCGGTGGAAGGTCTACTAAGGCCAGAGGTTTTTTGACCTCCCCGTGACTGGCAAATCTCTTGGGATAAAATCCCGCTACTGGTTTCTTGGTCCGAGGGTCTAGAAAGTCCGCTTGGAGTAGAAGAGTAACAGGAGCTGAAAGGCGATTTTCTAAGACAAGGGTCTCGTAAGCAAAAGGATCAAACTTGCTGAAACCTTTGGCCTTGATCCCCAGGCTCCGGGCTAGTCTTTCCCAAAAAGGATTGGGCACCACGAGCGTGTCACGCAAACGATGCCGCTCCACGAAACCATAGGCGTCTGTGGGCACCTGCCAGGAGACCAAAGAGACCGCTTTAGAAAGATCGACTCTTTGCCAAACAAATCGAAAGTAAAAGATCTTTTCCTGAATCCCAATCTTTTCAAAACGGGCAGGCTCCTCAACGGAAAAACACAGCTTCTTTTTCTCCAGATGTCTCTCAAATGGTTGCCCTAATATGATCTCTCTTTGGCCAACGGAAAAAGAAAAAGGACCCTCAAAATAAGAAGTAAAGAGAAAACCAACCTCAAAACACGGCCCTTCGCCTACCAACACAAATTCTTGACCCTCAAAATGGAGGGGATCCGTCCAACGAAGGTGACCATTCCCGTAAAAATAGGCGGTGTAAGGGTTTTGTCCTAATGGTACAAAGAGCTTGAGGGAAGCCTTGATAGGAGCCTCTGGGGCCCTCAGGAAATAGTTTTTCCCTCCTAATTGTACGCGATATTCCTCTCCAGGGCGCCATTTGAAGATCAGGGTCTCATTCTCTCCCCAGAAGGGGGGATAAGAGAGAATGAGATATCCTTGGGAATTGTAAAGTTTCACCGGGGTTGTTGGAGGGATGTTTCTGATCCTGATACCCCATGGTTTAAAGACAAAAGTCGGCTGCTCTTCAGAGGTCTGCTCACAGCCTGCCACCAAACAAAGACTCAGAAACACCAGGAAAACCCGAACTCCAAGCCGGATCATAGAGGAAGATCAAAGTAAGGAACCTTCCATTTTTCACGGAAACCAAGGGCCATCGCTGCCAGGAGAAGCTCTAGAGGATCCTGGTTTTGAAATAGACTTTCTTTGAAAGAGGCAAAGGCTTCTGTCTTGCCAGAAAGTGCCACGGCTACCAAAGCCGCCTGTTCCAGCAAGATCTCTAGATCCTCTGGTACCACTTTCCAGGAAATTTGATCCAAGAGGTGTATGTAGGCCAGGACCGCAGCCACTAGACGGGTGTCCGAGAGCACCGCTTCACGATTCCTTTGGATCCAGGTCAGATAAGGGTCTGGGAGATATTGGCCCAAACGATTGAAAAATTGATCTTCACCCAGTTGGAATCGTTCGAGGAGGCGGGGAACATAGCGGATGGTCTCTGGAGTACGTTTATTTTGACGAGCAAGAGCCTCACGCAAGGCCTCTCTCACGGCCTGGGCCAGGAGCTCTCCCAACTTTACATGTTTACCCGCCCCACGCAAAGGGACGCGAGAGGTTTTCAAGCAAGACACGGCTATCTGGTCGGTACCGGTACCCGTGGCCAGTCCTGAAGAATAACGAGAAGGAACGTTCAATTCCTGAAGTATTGAAGTCTTGGCCTCGGTGGCCATCTTCACGGCCCGCACCAGGGCGCAGGGTGCAAGTTCCTGGTTTATAAAGATCAGGAGATTGATGGTGCCCGTGGGTTCGATCCTCGAAAAACGCCCTTCCCATTCGTAAACCTGAGCGGGATCACCCGCGCGTCCGGCATTGGTCTCTACTCCGGCTGTAGCCATACAAAAGACATGCAATGTTTCTTCGGTTGCAGGAATAGAAAAGCTTTGCAAGGCCGTACCAGCTAGAGTCATGTTGGCCGCCGTTCCAAGCAAAGCCGTCTTCTCCGCTGGCAAACCGTGGTATTCGCAAACCAGCTGATGATAACGTTCGGGCTCCCGTACAGCCAGACATCTCCTGGTTTCATGCCCCGGACAAGGCTTGGGTTCACAAGCCTGGTGATTGGCAACGAAAAGAAGATCTGACCGCAGTCCACCATTCACGCGACAAGTAGAAAGGACCAGATGTGGTTTGAGGAAACGGCCAAAGAGAATCTTCTCTCCGCGATGGATTTCAAGCCCGGGATACGGTTTGAACAAAAGCACGGCTCGCTTCATGAGAGACAGCTCCTTTGAAGAGTCAAACGATGGAAAAGCTCCTGGCAGTCGGTAAAGCGGAGTTCGTGGACCAGAAAATCCGGAGCGAGATCTTCCAGGAGAAACCGTAGATCAACCCCTACGAAAGGCAGATGAGGATCCATGGCCAGCACCCGTTTACGCGCCAAGGAAAACCTCTCAAGCGGATCCTTAGTTTCTAGAAGGATCTCCAAAGCTCTCTGGTCTGGCACAAAGAGGTCACAACGGGGAGAGAAATTGAGATGAACCACCCGAATCAATTCCTTGATTTCAGCTGGAATCTTCCGAATAGCCTGCCACAAAAGAGAAAGGGCCTGTGCAGGACGCACAGGCCCTTCAACGGAACATGACGGCCGCTTGAGGAGGTAAGAAAGGTTAAGAAGGTGGCTGGTATCGAGGACAAGCCCCAGACTTGAAACCGGAAGCCTCAAACGGGAGAAGAGAAACTCTATTTCTTCGGACTGGAAAGACCTCAAGCCTGGCCACCATAAATTCTCAAAAAGCACCACGGGAAGGTCTTTGCCCCCTAAGGGCCACGTTTCTTCGAAGACCAGATTCAAAAGCTCAGCCAGGGCGAAAAGCACTGTGTTGGTGTCGTAGCGAAATCGAAGACTGAAGACCTCCTCCACGCCACAATGACTGGCATGTAGCACCAGATAACGCGGTTTCAGGCAAAGGGCCTGCCGGAACCATTTAGCCATCAGGGAGATGAAATCTTCCTTTCTGGTCCCCCCAAAGAAACGCACGAGATTGTCCTCCCCGGGAAAGACCTCCCGCAGGTAGGAATGTTCTTCCAGCCAAAAAGGGAGCCAGACCGGTTGGAAGGGTAAATGGACCCCTACGACCCGACCCCTGAATTCTTCAGGGATCTCTCCCCAGGGCAGGAGCTCAAGACCCTCGAGAGAAAATTCCCGGAGGAGAGAGTCCAAACCCCCCTCCTCCAGGAGGACAAGATCCTTTTTATGAGTGGAAAGTGCCAGAAGCTGCCGCACTTAGAAGCTCTTCACTTTTATTCCGGCGGTAAGGGCTAGCCCTGGAGCTCGGTAGCCTGCTGCCCACTCGTACCTTACGTCAAAGAGATTTTCTGCCCGGAAGAAAATTTCCAGATACTCGGTGGCCTGATAACTGCCAGTGACATCTACCCGACTATAATCTGGCATGAAATGAGAGAAATCATAAGCTGGCCGCCGACTTACATACTTGTAATAGATGTTTCCCTTAAACTTCTGCCACCTGAAATGGGCTCGCAATCCAACTTGATGATAGGGCACCAAAGCCAAACGTTCCGCCCGGCCCTCTTGCCCTTCGGTGTAAGTGTAGTTTCCTGCCAACCGGAACCAGGCACATGGGGCCAAATCGAACTCGAACTCCAGCCCCGTGGCATTGGCCCCTCCAGAGTTGTAGTAATGCCAGGTGGCGTAATTGAAACTGATACGATCCTCATAATGGGTGTTGAACCACACCAAAGACCAACGTAGCCGATTCCCCCAAAGGACCTGTTCCAACCCTATGTCCCCTCCGGTACTTTCCTCCGGATCAAGATCGGGGTTGCCATATTGCGGGTCGTAAAGGTTGAAAAGTGAGGGAGCCCGAAAGCCCGTAGCCAGATTGGCTTTGAACTTCAGGCCAAAAGGCAAAAAATAGGCCAAACCAATCTTGTAGGTGCCATGGGTACCAAACTCCTCGTGATCATCTATTCGTCCTCCCAGGTTAAGGGCCAGTTTTTCGTCAAGGAGCAGTAAAAAAAGGTTGGCAAAATAAGAAGTGGTGTCTACGTCGTCATCATAGCTTTTGGTACCCCAACTTGAGGCCCGATAGAAGTCGCCTTCTTCGTAGTAGTATTCAAAACCCCAGCTCAGGATAGCCCAGTCTTGATAACGGAAGTGGTTCAGGAAGACCAAAGGATAGGTCTTGCCTCGATAAAGCCCTTCACTCGGGCTGTCCGTTACCGCCGAACCATCCGGGCGATAACCCAACACCCCGTCATCCCGATCGTCGTAGGCTCTACGGTTGAAGTGGTATCCCAGGGTAAGAGAGCTGTCCCACCAGGAGGTTGGCTTTAAACTGAACTTGAGATGTGAAAGAAGGATTGTTTGGCGTCTTTGGGCGTGTGGGTCGTTGTAGGCCCTAAAGCTCACGTAATCCCACTGACCATAATTGAGGAAACCGTAGGAGTAACGGGTGGTAAAATCGACCTGCAGGGTTCCAAATACTCCTCTATGTCCTTTAAGGGGTGCGATGTTTAGGTTAAGGTCGAGGGTGTTTTGTCGAAACTTGCTGTCCTGGTAAAGACCCCCCGCGTTCACTCCGGCCCAGCCCAGGTAATAACCCAACTCTTTAAGGCCTCCCTTCAGATAAGCTGTGCCTCGCCATGTCTCATAACGTCCATAAGAACCTTTGGCCGCGGCCTCAAAAGGCCCACCACCCTGGGGGGTGATGATATTAATTGCTCCGGTCATGGCGTTGGAACCGTAAAGAGCGCTTTGTGGCCCTCGAACGATTTCGATCTTGGCGAGATTTTCGGCGTCCATCCAGCTCCAGAGATCACCAAAATCGTTGGCCGGATACGTGGGATCGTAAACCCGTACCCCGTTGAAAAGCACCGCCACATCTTGATTTTTTCCCCCGCGCAGACGCACATATCCCCATTGCCCCAACCAGCCGTTGTGTTTAATGGAGATGGAAGGATAGGTTTCAAGGGCCTGATAAAGGCCCTGAATTTCCCGTTGATCAATGTCTTCTCGGGTGATAACGCTCACAGAATCCGGAAGCTTTAGGAGATCCACCGGGGCCCGCGTGGCAGTCACCACTACCTCCCCTATCTCTTTTAATTCTTGGGCCCTGAGCCCACCTGAGACCAACAAAAAAAGGACCAATACCAACCACCAAAAACCTCCTTTTCTCATGGACTCCCTCCTTTGAGAGTTTTTAGGCTCTCAAACGAAGGGAGCTTCGGGCGGGTTTCCGAGGGAGGACGAAGAAAGGACCCCTCTCGGAAACGGAGCAGGAAGCCCCGAAGCTCCGCTTCCTCAGAGGGCCTCGGGCCGGTCTCCCGGCTTCCGGATCATCCTACTCGCCGCGCCTTCCCAGGGCCTCCAAAAGCCCCAGTGGCCTGTCCCCCCTATTTTTCGGGGTAGCGGCTTTCGTCCCCGGTCACGGTTGCGGGCCAGCGCCGGACTTGCACCGGTCTTCCCGATTATCCCGACATTCCCCTCTCTTCAGGAGAACGCCAGGCACCCGAGACCCTGCTTTGAAAGAACCGTCTCTCCGATAGCGATTTTTGCCCGGTTCGTCAATTTGGGATCGGGAAAAATTTTTACCGGAAAAGTCGGCTTTCGTACCAAAAATGGCATTTAAATGAAATTTATAACATCTTTTTAATCCTCGAGATGATAGACCAGTTTCACCACGAGCTTCAATGGTGGCTTGAGTTCCCTAGGAGGGGGAGGGAAAGGGGCTGCGCGTTCAACAGTCCTCTTAGCCGCCTGATTGAGAATTTCGTAAGGAGACGGACGAAGTATTTCGGTCTCTTCTACCTGACCATTGGCCGCGATCACAAAAGAGACCGTGACCTCCCCTTGGTAACCCGCTAAACGCGCCCGCAAAGGATAGCGTTTTTTCCTCTCAATGAGACGTCTTATCTGAAGAAGGTAACCGGATACAGGAGCTCTGGCCCCGACTTCTTGGCCCTTCCCTTTCTTTGGCAAACCTGGAAGCTTAACTTGGGCCTGCACCCCTCCCAATAGGACCTCAGAAACCGGAACCCTCACTTCTTTGATTTCCGGAAGGGATTTCTCTGTGATCCTTGCGTCTCCTTGAAAAGATAGAACCGGTTGCGAAACAACCTTTACTGGAGCTGGCCTGAAAATAGGCAACACTGGCACCTTGGGCTCTTCGGGAACCATACCCTCCCATCCTCCGCCGTCGAACTCAAGCTCAAGGGGAGACGATGAGGGATGAAACTTTCTGGTTTCACGGGGCCAAAGGAAAAGGGACAAGTGCAAAAACAAAGACAGGATCAAAAACCAGAGGAGGCCGGGGTCCTGCAAATCTTTGGAGCGAAAAAACTGCATTTTCAAGGCACCCTGAGGGTCTTTATTGCAATTTCTTTGATACCGGCTTTTCGCGCGGCATCCATGGCCGTGACTAGGAGCTGTACCCGGGCCCGGCGATCCGCTTCAAGAAAGATGCGTCTGGCTTTGATACGACTAACCTCGGTCTCGATAGCCTCGGTCAGTTCCGAGCGGGGGATTTTCTTACCGTTTATCCAGAAATCTCCCTCCTTGCTGATGGTAATGGTGAGAGTCTCCTCTTTTACGGTAGAGGCTCGGGTCGTGTTTTCCGGCAATCTCACTTTCAGGGCTTGGATCTTTACAAAGTGACTAGTTAGCAGGAAGTAGATGAGCAGCAGGAAGACGATATCAATGAGTGGAGTAACTGGGATTTCTACCCCTTCTTTCCGTCGGCGTCTGAGACAAGATCTCATCTTTCCGTCTCCCTGAGATCACGTTGGTAGAGAACTTTCAAGAGTGCGATGGCCAGACGTTTAAGGTCATCTTCGTAGGCCTGCACACGAGAAAGCAGGAAACGATGAGCCACCATGAGAGGAAGGGCCACAGAAAGACCAACCGCTGTGGTGAGCATGGCCTCCCAGATACCTCCGGCCAGCATATTAGCATCCACGCGCCCTCCGGCTTCTTCGATTACCATGAAGGCCTTAATGAGACCGGTCACGGTGCCCAAAAGACCCATAAGTGGGGCCAGGGAGGCAAGGGTCGCCAGCTGATCCAGATAACGTGAAGCCCTGGTTACTTCGTGGTCGATAACATGATCGAGCACGGTTTCAAGAAGGGCCCGGTCTCGACAACAAACCGGAAGGACCTCCTGGATCATTCGGGCCAGAGGGCCCCCGTTTCGAGCAAGCTCCTTCGGGTCTTTTCCTTTTTCAAAGACCTCTTCCAGCCGATGTAAAGAAAGTTCTTCTTCACGTTTCAGCCGGAAGAGGAAATAGAGGCGATTGAAAAAGATGGCCAGACCCAAAATCGAACAAAAGATGATAGGCCAGACCAAAGGTCCTCCTTGGGCGAGGAAAGAAAAAATCCCTCTCATAGGTCCTTTCCTTTCTCACAAAGGCTTTCAAGCTCCTTCAGAGGAAGGGGATCAATTTCCTGCCAGACCTTCGCAGAGTAATCAAAGCGTTCCTCGAAACAATCATCCCCGTCAGGATCACGGAAACCAAAGCGCAATCGACCCGACTCGTAAAAAAAGGCCTCTTTCTCTTCCGTCGTCTTCTTCAGAAGGAGACATCGTGTCCCATCGGGTCGAAAAATTTCTTCGACCTCAAAACGTCCGTCGAGGTCCTGATCCAGAAAACGACGCCGAGGATTCTTTCCCTGGTAGAGGACCCGGTTCACCACTTTGGCCCGCGAACAATTCCGACCTTCAAATTTTTTGAAAAACACCTCTCGTTGCCGTCCCAAAAGTTCTTCTATTTCGAAACAGCCGTCATGGTCTTCGTCGCGTTCGATCCTTTGGGGTTTACCTGAGTTCCCGATCTCTGCCCGAAGATCTACCTGGCCGTCGAAATCCCGGTCCTCGCGCACCTCAACCACCCTGCCCGCCCGGTAAAATTGCCATTTGTCAGGGCGTCCATCGGCGTTTCGATCGAAAAGGAGCTCTTTAAGCCTCTCCTTAGAGTCAAAAAGGAGGATCTTCTCCGGTCTTCCGTCTCCGTTACGGTCTACGAGCACCTTTTTCAAATGCCCATCTGCATAGAAGAGGGTCCGTTCAAAACGTCCGTCGGCGTCCTGGTCTTCGAGGGCCTCAAGGGGCTTACCATCCATTGAAAAGAAGACGATCCGCCTGGTTCCCGCAGGCGGGAAGATCTTGAGGGCCAAGCTCTCTTCCGCTATTCCCAAAAAAAGCCCTCCTATTAAAAAACACACCCAAATCATCACACCTCACCCTATATCAATTTTATAGCATTTCATACTACTAATTTTTAAATTGTGCTATGGTCTTGAGGACCGGCGAAATCGCATCTCCTCCTGTCCTGTCTTCACCATTTAGACCACTCAACCGGTCTGTCTCTTTTCGTAGCGGATTCGGTGGTCCAGATCACACAAGACAAGGACCCTCCTCGTAAGTTTGGGGAGGGGGAACTTCGGGGAGTTTCCGAGGGAGGACGAAGAAAGGACCCCTCTCGGAAACGGAGCAGGAAGCCCCGAAGCTCCGCTTCCTCAGAGGGCCTCGGGCCGGTCTCCCGGCTTCCGGATCATCCTACTCGCCGCGCCTTCCCAGGGCCTCCAAAAGCCCCAGTGGCCTGTCCCCCCTATTTTTCGGGGTAGCGGCTTTCGTCCCCGGTCACGGTTGCGGGCCAGCGCCGGACTTGCACCGGTCTTCCCGATTATCCCGACATTCCCCTCTCTTCAGGAGAACGCCAGGCACCCGAGACCCTTTTACGAAAAAAATCAACTATTTTATTATAGCCAAGATCCTTTTAGGTCAAACCTTGGCGCTTGAATTTTCAGCCAAACTATGTAAGTTTCGCAGCACACCGGAGAAATGGGAGGCCATCGTGAGTCCGGAAAAAGAAAACTCCGCCAAAGCCGCGTCCAAGTCCCCCAAAAAGACCCGCCGTAAGAAACTCCAATTCAGTAAGCTCTATCCCGACTTTCTCATCGACCGTGACCCTGAAAAGTGCATTAATTGCAAGCTTTGCATTCGCGAGTGTACTTACGGGGCCCACGGATGGGATAAGAAGCGCGAAACCATGACGGAAGATCATAGTAAATGTGTAGGGTGTCACCGGTGCGAAGCCACGTGCCCTACAGGAGCCCTTACCATTCGCAAGCACCCTTCGGCCTTTCGAGAACACGACACCTGGAAACCATGGTTCATCAAAAACGTTTACAAACAGGCTGACACTGGGGGAGTGCTTCTTGCTGCCACGGGTTGTGCTGTTCCATTCAGGAACTACTGGGATCACCTAGTGCTTGACGCCTGCCAAGTAACCAACCCTCCCATTGACCCATTGCGGGAACCCATGGAATTGCGCACCTATCTGGGGCCCAAACCCGATCAGATCGAAGTAGATCTTGAAGACGGAAAATTCCAATTGCGCACCAAAATAGGCCCTTGGATCAAGCTTGAAGTTCCCATCATGTTCGCTGCCATGTCTTACGGGGCCATCAGTCTTCATGTCCACCAGGGTCTGGCTCGGGCTGCCAAAGAACTGGGGACCCTCTACAACACCGGAGAAGGCGGACTTCACGCCTCACTCTATCAATACGGTTCCAATACCATCGTCCAGTGTGCCTCTGGACGTTTTGGACTCCACGTGGACTATCTTAACGCTGGAGTAGCTATCGAGATCAAAATTGGTCAGGGCGCCAAGCCGGGTATTGGAGGTCACCTTCCAGGAGAAAAAGTAACTGAAGAGATCTCCAAGACCAGGATGATCCCTGTGGGCTCGGATGCCATTTCTCCAGCCCCTCACCACGATATTTACTCCATTGAAGACCTCCGCGGTCTCATTTATGCCCTGAAGGAAGCCACAGAATATAAAAAGCTGGTCTTCGTGAAGATCGCCGCCGTGCATAACGCTCCGGCCATTGCTTCCGGAATCGTACGGGCCGGAGCTGATGTGGTGGTGCTTGACGGATTGCGGGGAGGCACGGGCGCCGCTCCCACCATGTTCCGTGATTACGTAGGGATTCCCATCGAACTGGCGCTGGCCGCGGTGGATGAACGTCTGCGCCAGGAGGGTATTCGCAATCAAGCCTCTCTGGTAGTCTCGGGTGGTATCCGTTGCAGCGCCGACGTGGTAAAGGCCATCGCCTTGGGAGCTGATGCCGTCTACATTGGCACACCAGCCCTTATCGCCTGCGGATGTACCATGTGCGGGCGTTGTTTTACTGGAAAATGCCCTTGGGGCATTGCCACCAACAACCCGGAACTCATCAAACGCCTTGATCCTGAAACGGCCTTTGAAAAAATCTACAACCTCGTACATGGCTGGGCTCATGAGATCCAGGAGATGCTCGGGGCCATGGGGCTTAACTCCATCGAAAGTCTCCGTGGTAACCGAGATAAATTGCGAGCCGTAGGGCTCAACGAAGTAGAACTGCGAATCCTGGGTGTAAAACACGCGGGAGAATAGACTATGGACATTTTCATACCGAGCAAGGAAATCTCGGGTTGCGGGCTTTCAGGTATTATCAACCGCAAGGGTGAATTAGTAAGCGGTCAACTCATCATCGAGTCCATCTGTTGTCAGATGGAACGTGGGAACGGTCTCGGTGCAGGATACGCCGCTTATGGCATCTATCCAGAATTTGCCGAATACTATTGTCTCCACGTCATGGCAGATTCCAAGCACGCTCTAAAAGAAGTAGAAGAGATCCTGGCACACAAGTGCTATCTGGTCCATCAGGAACGTATCCCCACCAGACCTACCCCTGGCATCCTATCTCCCCCAAGATTCCGCCGCTATTTCGTGAAACCTCGCTACGAGGGTGATTTGCGAGAGATTTGCGAGGGTACGGTGGACGAAGACGACTACATGGTCGAGTTAGTGATGCGCATCAACAAAAATGTCTCCGGGGCTTATGTCATCTCCTCGGGACGTAACATGGGGGCCTTCAAAGGTGTAGGGTTTCCCGACCAAATCGCCAATTTCTTCCGGATCGAGGAATATTCGGCCTACATCTGGACAGCCCACAATCGTTTCCCTACCAATACTCCCGGTTGGTGGGGAGGGGCTCATCCTTTTACCATCCTGGACTGGTCTATCGTACACAACGGAGAGATCTCCAGCTACGGAACCAATCGGCGTTATCTCGAGATGTTCGGCTACCATTGTACCCTCCTGACTGACACGGAGGTGGTGGCCTATCTCCTTGATCTCCTTATCAGACGGCACGGGCTTCCTATCGAGCTAGCTTGTATGGCCCTTGCCCCTCCTTTTTGGCAGGAAATAGACCGGATGGAAGAGCCAGACCGGAGTGTATGCACTGCCATCCGGGCGGTTTACGGGGCAGCCATGTTGAATGGCCCCTTTGCCATCCTCTTCGCTTACAATGGGGGCCTGGTAGGGCTTAACGATCGGGTGAAGTTGCGACCCCTAGTAGCGGCTCGCAAAGGCGATTTCGCCTACATGGCCAGCGAAGAAGCGGCCATCCGGGCCATCTGTCCCGATCCAGAAGAAGTCTGGTGTCCCAAGGCTGGCGAACCGGTTATCGTCGAACTGGAACCCGATACCATCCCCAATCAACGCAGCTACCTGCGAGGAGAGCCTTTCAAGATTTCGGCTCCGGTCTGCCGTTTCCCCATCGCGGAAGAAGAGGAGGAAGAATAGGGATGGCTTTCGAAATAGACGCCAAAGACCTTCATTATCGGGAGTTAAACAAGCTCATCCGTCGGGCCGTAGCCCAGGGGGAAAAAGAACTGGTCATCCGCAACGTAAATGGCCAGCGCTATCTGGCGGCAGGGGTCTCGGCGGAAGTCAAGATCGACGTCTATGGCACCCCGGGGCTCGACCTGGGGGCCTTCATGCGTGGACCCGAGATCCGAGTGCATGGCAACACCCAGGATGGGGCCGGTAACACCATGGATGATGGCAAAATAATCGTAGAAGGCATGGCTGGAGACGTGGTAGGCTATGCCATGCGAGGAGGAAAGATCCACGTAGCCTCAGACGTGGGGTACCGGGTAGGAATCCACATGAAGGCTTACATGGACAAGGTGCCAGTTATCATCATCGGAGGCAAGGCGGGTGATTTCCTGGGTGAGTATATGGCCGGAGGAATAATCATTCTCCTTGGCATCAATAGTCGCTATCCAGAACGTCCGATTGCTGGCATCTTTCTCGGGACAGGAATGCACGGAGGGGTAATTTACATTCGAGGTGGCATACCAGAGAGCCAGCTCGGGCGAGCCCTCCAGATTGAACCCATTGACGAAGAAGATCGACATCAACTCGAACACTATCTTGAAGAATACTGTCGTGACTTCGGTTATGACTTGAAAGAGGTCCTGGCAGAAGACTTTGTCAAGGTGAGACCGACAACGCATCGACCCTATGGGAAACTCTATGCCTACTAAAAAAGCCTCCCGTTACGCCGAAGCTGGGGTGGACCTCGAAAGAGCTGACCGCCTGGTCAACCGGATCAAGAAGCTCGCCTCAGAGACCTTTCGGCGCGGGGTACTCACAGAAATCGGAGGTTTTGCTGGCCTTTTTGCTCTAGATACCAGCCGGTTTCAAGAACCAGTCTTGGTCTCTTCTACCGACGGGGTGGGAACCAAGATCAAAATCGCCGTGGCTGCCAAGCGACATCTTG
>Ga0256914_1000325_pt1 | contig 46501 bp, 45 predicted proteins | sample HulkmetaG_FD_191571 | JGI IMG/M metagenome (GOLD analysis project Ga0256914, IMG submission 191571) | Hydrothermal chimney microbial communities from Main Endeavour vent field at the Juan de Fuca Ridge, Pacific Ocean - Hulk | ecosystem: Environmental > Aquatic > Marine > Hydrothermal vents ...
ATTGGGAGGGAGTTTCTGGTTTATGGTGCATGGCGGCTAGATTTAAAAAATTATCTAACCCAAGTTCTGGTGAAAATAATTCTTCAGGAAAAAATCTTCTGTTAAAATCTATAAAGGCCGCAGTGAATAAGGCGTGCCTGTGGGAATATCTACCTTTATACACAGGTTGATAAAGCTGTTGGTTTTGTTTGATATACTCCTTAGATACCTCAAAACACCCCTCCACAAACTTTCCCAGATCATGACATAGTGCGGCAAGAGAAACAATTAATGTGTTTTTATCTGCCCTCATCTTATTTCTCCATAAATTTTGGGATTAACATACCTCATACCACATAAAACTCAAAATCTGAATCAATAAATTCTCCTTCACCCATAATTTCCACCTTAGCAAGACATTTCTTACAGATGGGAATATATTTTACACCATCTTCATCTGGATTTATTACCTCTCCAATTCTCTCCTTTAATCTTTTTAACTGAGACTCATTCAGGTCCATCTCAAATTTTGATCTCTGGACCCTTTGACCAAAATCTTCCATAATCTTTGCCACCTTTTGAAGCCTTCTATCATCACAGATGTCATATATAACCAGAAATCTCATATAATTTCCCACACCCTGGGCCTTAGATTTATAGTAGTACCCTGCACACTTGCCTTTGACATACACTGGGAACATATCTTATATATGCGCACGGAATCAGTATCCATATCTAAATGTCTCTTACAAAATCTTCTTATCTCTACAAGTTCATACTCATTAATATCACACTCAAAAACAGATTTTTGTACATTTATTCCCAGGTTCTTTAACAAATGATGAAAACGAGTTCTTGTCTTGTTATCTGAGATATCGTAGATAATAACCACATTCATAATTAGGGTTATTTTAAGGTTAAAGGCACATAGGTGCTCAATTCCCCTTCCACTACACGTCTATATTGTCGTGCCTGCTCCAGTATGGCCTTTTCATAGGAGATCCTCCTCTCAAGGGGCTCATAATAAAACTCTGTCTGGAGTTTTTTCTCAAAGGAAGAGATGACCCTTTTCAGGGCCTCCCTTTTAAGGACAACCGGCAATTTTCCCCTATCATTGCTACATGCATCCACCCCATCCTCTGAAAATCGCTGTTCAGGCACGTCAAAGAATTCACTGGCCTTATTGGCACTCATAAGGCCAAATCGGTCCCTAACAATCTCATCCTCTGCTAATACATCCTCATCTCTCATCTCCTCCTCCCTTTCTTCTCTCACCTGTACAAAATCCTCCCCTTTGAGGATTCCAAGGTTGAAGAGGGAGAGACAGAGGGTATCAGCAATAATCACTCTAAACTCCTCCATTAGATCCATAACCAGGGCATATCTTCCATAATCTGGTGAATGAAGATTTCCAGGATATGGGTCTAAATTGGCCACCCTTATTGCTGAATATACCCGATTGAACAAAAAGGTATATAGCAGAGATAATACAGAATTTACTGGATCTGTGGGAGGTCTTCTTACCCTTTTTCTAAAACCAAAATCCTGGAGAAGTCCCTCTGAAAATACAGAAAAATAAATGGAAGAGCCCTTTCCCTCATATCCCCTTATACTTTCCACAGAGGTGGCCCCATCTAGCTTCTCCATAATGGACCTGATCTCATAAGCGGCCTTCTTACATGCAGATTTGCCCTTTGTCCTCCCTATCCTCATAAGTAAAGAGACCATGTTAAATAGCTTGGCCTTTACTATAGACCTGGCAATAGATAATATAAAATCTTTCTCATCTAATAGATAAAACTGCCTTTTCCTAAGAAAAAAATTTTTGCCCTCCTCTAAGTTGAACCTTCCCACAAATCTACCATCCTTTGAAAGAAATACAGTATCAACGCCCTCTTTAAAGAGCTTCTTGATGGCTGCGGGAGTTAAATTGATATTTCCAAATAGCAACAGTTGCTCTAATTTATGCAAAAAGATAGTATGATATACATCTCCATCTTTTTTAACCAGTAACCTATCTCCTTCTTTACTGATCACAGAACCCTGAATGGTTACATAAAAACGCATACCTATATCCCATAAATCCTAAAACCCTGATGTAAAAATATATGATTTAATTTTATCTCTCCCGATGGAAGAATATCCTCCCTTGCAATCCTTTTAGTTGTAGAATAGATAGGGATAAAACAATTGATTAAACAAAACCTGATGGTCAAATATGTGGCACCAAAATCCCCTTGGATGAGAACAAAATCATTAAAAGAGCACTCTTGTTTAATCCAGTTAAATACTGGAAGTAAATAATCACCAAGAGGCATCTCTCCCACAGGGATATTTCTCCATAGGAGCTTTATATCTTCAGGAGGATATATAATAGAGTCCACCTTTAAATTATTATAGGCATCCAACATCTGATCCATGGTGAGAGTATGATTTAACAGACATACAAGTTTCACTTTTATACAATCCCCCTTTTTTAGGTTCAAAATAAATAAAAAATACCTCTCCATCTACAACTTCAATGTTGAAATCTCATGCTATATGAACCTGATCCTGGACCTGTCTATCCTTATGCCAAATCTGGTATCGGGTTTCCTCCCCACAGAGACTATTCCTATCTTTTCATAAACAGATAATCCAAATGACTTTATCAATATGCTTTTTATCTTTGACTTATAACTATTAAAATTTTCCCTGGTGAGTGATTTTATACCAGAACCACTCAAACTATCTATATCTCTACTTCCAGGTATGCTGTTATATATGTACATTATCTCTGATTGTGAGGACAAAATGGTGGATGCATCAACAAAACACTCTATACATCCTCCACATGGCCTATCCTTCATACATCTCTTTTTATTTTTTAAAAACCATGCATAAAGTGCCATATAGGCAGGATGTAAATCTGTCTCCATTGAACCAAAACATATCCTACAATTTTTAATGTCCACTATGAGATGTGAATCTTTGTCCATAATTACATGAGATATAATCTCACTGGGAGGGAGAGGTCCTTTTAATTGTTCTTCACTTATCCAGTGTCTTACGGGAAAAAAAGGAATGGACACTAATTGTATCTTTGCATATTTAGTTTCTTTTTTGTAAGGATTCCCTCTATCATCATATAATAAAACAGATCTTGATCTCTTGGGAGGATACCAGAAATTTTTACTTGACTCAAATTCCCTGGACACAAGGACATGATATATCCTGTCCTGGGGCCTTCCATACAATTGGGCCGCAAGTGAAAGACAGGAAGACATAGTCTTTCTACCACCTGCTACCAAAAAATAAATTATATTTTCAGGATGGCTACATAGCTTAAAGGTAACCTCAAGACAAAGCTCTATTAATCTATAATTTGTGACCTCATCTTCTACATCTTCCACATATTCTCCGGATTCATCTCTCAATATGTAAATATTTTCAGGGGGAAAACTCACCCTGTGGGGGAGATTATATTCCTCTAAAAAACGCATAAGGGGACCAGAAGGGGCAATAAAGGAGAGGAGTTTCTCATATCCTGGATAGGTGGTTATCATGTGGATCTCATGGACACTCCTTCCCTGCAAAAGCAGGGCATATAAGGTCTCTGTAATCACCTGGGGATTGAGGCCACATACCCCAAGGAGTATCCTCTTCATGGAACCCATACCCTTATTTTCCCAAATCCAAAAGTGGTCTGTTTTCCAACATGCACTATTTCACAGTACTTTAATAGGGGATAAAATGGTAGCAATTCTCCCCTATAAATGGCATGCCCCACCAATCCCCCCAGCCGCATGCTGCTCCTTTGCCGAAAACTAAATCTCCTTATCTCCATCCATCTTTTCTGCTCCTCCACTATCTCTACCTCCCTGGATCTGGCAATAAGCCCCCTATAATCCAGGGAGGGCTCCCCCCCACAATAGGTGGCTTCCAGAGATGATATCCTCCTTAAACAGGCCCTTATGAGCACAGAAAAATCAAAGTCTGTGATCAGAGAATTTCTAAACTTCACCCTATAGGGGGTTAAAAAATCCACCCTTATCCTCTCCATAGGGGGTGTAGGGGGAGCTATATCTTCTATTTTGAGAGAGCCATGTTCCTCAGGTAACACCATAATGCCCTGTGAGGAGTCCTCATACACAACCCTTTTATCCTTTATTACCCTCTTGACCTCAAACCTCCCCCCACCTTCTTTTCTATTGAGGCCAATGCCCACCTTACCCATCTCTATTACACTATAGATGATATAAGATAACCACCTTATCCCCCCTTCAATAAGGATAATGGAAAACCTGAAATCCTCTAAAGGGGCATACCTCTCTTTACCTGAAAAAGGGGGCTCTAAGATAAAGGGAAGGGGAAGATTGGGGGATCTATTCTTTTGCTTTATCACCTTGGATTCAAATAAAAAGGCATATACACACCCGGAAAACAAAAGGCACTCCTGGCAGGATACCCTCTTCAGGGGACAGCATATATTTCTCAGGGACTTCCCCAGGGCCCCTCTGAAGATATTGCCTGAATAGAGAGGAAGAATGGTCTCTGAAGTAAAGCTACAGATAAATTCTACTATGGAATACCTTAACATATAGCCTCCTGAAAAAAATGGTCCTTTATTTTGAAACACGCCAGAGGGAATTTGTCAACCTTCCTTATAAGGAGTAAACTCTCCCCAACGTCATGGAGAAGGGGCAAGATAAGAGAGGGGTCTTTAAAATAAAAAATCCCCCTGGAGGTTACCAGCAGGAGAGGAGATTTTCAGAACTGGCTCTCCCTCCCTTAGTACTAACTAATTGTTCCTTTATTAGCGGATGCACCCTTTACATTACTTCCGACCTTGATCAGGATTTGATTATGCTTGGCAGGGTTAGCTGATTTTTATCCTATTTTCCCCACATGAATCCTCTGGACTTTCTTTTGCATGCGCAGTATATGGGGAGACCTACCCACGTAGGGAAGGATTTACATGGGAAATAATCAGGGGAGCATATGAATATAAAAAGGGACAAAAACGTGAGGCAGGTGGAAGATCTGGATGAGAGGATACTTTCTCTCATCCTGGAGAGGGCCTCTTTATTTGCTGAGGTACTTAAGAAAAGACGCCTTTCAGGAAATTCCTTTTCTAGTGGAGACCTGGAAGGAGAGATGTGGAAGGGGTGGTATCGTCGCATAAAGGATAAGAGGGTAAACAGTCGTATTTTGAGGAACATATATAATCATATAAACCACCTCTCTTATGATATTGCAGAGCGAGAGGAGGAGAGGGAATTTGTGCTCTCTCCTAGACGCAAGGCAGTGTCTATTGATATTGCAGGTCCCTGTGATCGTCTCCTCACTAGGTTTATCCTTTATCTGTCTGCGGCCCTTGACCTTTCTATCTCCCTCAAAAAAGTGGTGCTCAATGATCCCCTCTATGAGATGTTAAAGGTGTTAAATTCTGTAGGTGCCTCTTTTAAATGGGAGAAAGATACTGTGGAGAGGGATAGGGGATCGCAGATGGAGTTTGATCGCCATGCCCTCTTTGTGGGGGGAGATTTATTAAACCTCTATCTCCTTCTCTTCTATGCCCTTTCCAGACCTTGCATATGTAAATTTACTGGTGAGGCACGTCTTCGCACCCAGGACTTAAGGCCCCTTTTTGACCTGCTTCCCCAATTGGGGGCCAGGATAGTACCTTTTATTCCTGGTAGTTATGGACTTCCTGTGAGGTTGGAGGCCACAGGTACTATAAGTGATGAGATAGTGATTGGGGGAGATGCTCCTGAGGAAATGGTAGTGGCCTTTCTTCTGAGTGCCCCTGTGTTTTCACGTCCCCTATATCTCAAAATCCATAGCTGGCCCTCTCCCTTTCTTTTAGAAAGGGTCCTGTGGACTTATGAGATGTTCCAGATAGAGTATGAGAGGGATGAAGAGGGCATAAGGGTTTGCTCCTCTGCTTCCCCTGATATTGACTCGTCACTAAATCTTCCTGTGGATGTGGAGCTATGCTCATATCTCCTGGCCTTTCCCCTATTGCTTGGTGGAAAGGCAGACATAAGGGGGATGTTGTCAGGTAGATTTCCAGATGAAGAGATCTTTTTGGGTGTGCTTTCCTCCTTTGGTGTGGTTACTCAAAAGGAGGGAGGGATAACTTCTCAGCCAGGAGAGCAAAAAAAGATACCTACTATACTGGATGTAAAGGGAATGGACACGGCAGTTCCTCTCTCGTGTGGTCTTTTGTTTTCTCGAGCAAGGGGAAAGGTGTCTCTGGCCAATGTGCCTGCCTCAGCCATTGATGAAGTGAGGGAGGTCTGTGGAGCACTGGGAATAGATGTTGAAAAGAGAAACGAGATGGTTACTTTTAGGGGACTGCCCTTGAAAAGAGCAAAAGAGGTCTCCCTATATTCCCCTTGCGCCCGGTGGAGCCTTGCCCTTTCCCTTTTGGCGACCTCAGGGATAGACATAGTTCTTGCCAATCCAGGCGAGATTACAGCTATATGGCCTTCCTATTGGCCTCTATATCGCATGTTACCCGAGATAAGGGATGGGATGGAGAAAAGGGAGGAGATGAGAGATGGAGGAAGGAAGAGAAGGAGAATCCTTGTGGCAGGAAATAAAAAGATTGGAGAGAGAGATAGCTGAGCTTGAGAAGAGACAGAAAGAGGTGGAGGAAGAGATATACAGGTTAATGAGAGAAGAAGACCTTTCTAGGGGGCGGATATATGCCAGGGAGATCTTTTCTCTCCAGCAGGAGAAACTTGCCCTGGCCGTAGAGATAGATATAAGAAAAAAGAGGCGGTTGAGGCTTCAGTGGGAGATAACCCCCTGTTGAGTTTGCAGACCACTTTCATTTGAGTAACCGAACAAAGGCCCCCTCTCGCCAGCACATGAGGACATATCTGCATATTAATTGAGGATATTCTGTGATGAGAAATTCCATTTCCTCATGGGAAAGGGCTACCTTCTCCATATGGGAAGGGGTAATGGGAGAGTCATAAGGGGGTATAAGGGCCCCATATACAAAGATAAATTCACATAGCTCCTCCACATAGTAAGGTGGAAAGATGGGCCTTAATTTTCTGGGCCTTATGGCCAAATTGGCCTTAAGGAGGGAGAGGGCCACCTCTTCCCGAGCACATCCTGCTCTGATGTGGCTACATACAGGAAGTCTCCAGGGAGAGAAAGAGCTTTTCTTCCCATCACGCAGGAGATAAAATCTGTTTTTTTTGTCATATACCAAAACAAGGATACGTCTATGGGGAAGCTTTAGGGCATGTACCTGCTTTTCTTCCATGACCCCCAGAGGGGTATCCCTGTTGTCTACTATTTCCACAAGCATCTTTTGCCCCTTCCCTTTTATCTATAGAAGGGGTAATTATCAGATTAGAGTAGGCAAGGCAAACCTTCTCCTTCACCATGGATGCAAAATTATGCCCTTGAACATCTCCAGGTTTTGGACTAAATAGGGGAGGTTATGTCCAATACCCATATATCCAGCGTCCTCCTTATTACAAAGGGAGAGAGTGGAGAGGCACCTAGATTGGGCAAGGAGATAGGGGAGTGGTTTGAGAGTAAGGGGATAGGATATAAGCTATTTTCTAACTCTCACCTTCCTGATCTGGAGGAGCTTGACCTATTCCCCAATTTGATCCTGGTATTGGGTGGGGATGGGACCCTCTTGTTTGTGATAAGGAAATACTTTGGCTACAATATTCCCTTTCTGGGGATTAACTTTGGAAGGGTGGGTTTTCTTACAGATATTGAGCCAGAACAGTGGCGAAAATGCCTTGCCGAGGTACTTGAGGGCAATGCATCTGTTTGTGAAAGATTACTTCTTGAGTATTCAGTGAAAAGGGGTGGAAAAAAGATAAGAGGGGGATGTGCGGTAAATGACCTAGTGGTAAGTCGGAGCCATCTGGCCAGATTGATTACTTTGTGTGTGGAGATAGGGGGAGAAGGGCATTCCTGTCTGAGGGCGGATGGGATCATAGTTTCCACCCCCAATGGTTCCACAGGGTATTGTACTGCTGCAGGGGGGGCCACAGTATTTCCTTCCCTGGATGTGATAGAGCTATGTCCAGTTTCTCCCTTTATGAGCAGGACTGTGCCCCTGATCCTCCCATCAGATATCCTGATTCGTATATGGGTGGAGGAGCCATCAGGTGAGGCGTGGTTTACCATAGATGGACAGGAGGGCTTTCCCCTCTCCATTGGGGATGTGGTAGAGATAAATAGGTCACCTAATCCCCTGAGATTTTTCATTCCTCCAGGTTCTTCCTATATAAAAAAACTAAAGCTCAAGGGATACATATAACCACAGGGCCATGGTCAGAATAAAGTTCCTTATATTTCTGACAGTGGTGTGTTTTATCTTTTTCCAGGGATGTGTACCTCATCCTCCTAAAAGGCAAGGTTTTTTCCTGCTCACCTCTTCACAGGCCTCAAAGGTCCTCTCCCGGCTTGATATAGGGCTTCAAGGCATTGAGGACTGGGGTCAGTTAAATGCCACCCTTTCCTCCACCTTGAGATACCTTAACAGATACCCTAAGAGGGGATTTTGGGTGGAGAATCTCTATATATCCACTTCCCGTCTTAAAAAGACTGTAGAGGAGATGTTGAAGATCCTGCCCCAACTGGATGGGGACCCATCTTTGCTGGTGAAGAGGTTTAACTGGTATGAGCTTGTCCCGGAGACATTGTTTACTGGTTATTTTGAAATGGATATCCAGGCATCTCTCTCCAGAGATAGGGTGTATAAATATCCCATCTATGGCCTTCCTTCTGACCTTAAAAGGGCATATCTGGGGGCCTTTCATCCCAGGTGGAAGGGGCAATATCTCATATACAGGATAGAGGGGGACCACATAAGACCCTATTATTCCAGGCGAGAGATAGATGGAGAAGGTGCAATCCTGCATAAGGCCCCTATTATTGCCTGGGCAAAGGATCCCGTGGATGTATTTTTTTTGCAGATTCAGGGCTCAGGGAGATTGATTTTACCCGATGGAACCTATAAGTATATAGGTTATGCAGGAAAAAATGGGAGACAATACATATCCATTGGTAGATATTTACTAAAAAAGGGATATATTTCCAGGGGAAATGCCACCCTGGATGGGATAATGGCGTTTCTAAAGAAACACCCTAAACTGGTGCCCCAGGTACTTTATCGTAATCCCAGTTATGTGTTTTTCCGGCTTTTAAAGGACGGTCCCTATGGGGCCATGGGGGTAAAACTCACTCCCCTACTCAGTCTTGCCACAGACCCCAGGGTCCTTCCTCTGGGCTCTCTCCTGGTCTTTAATGTGGAGGTACCAGTGAGGGGAGGAAGGGGTTATCCCCTTACTGGTTTTGGAATATCCCAGGATGTGGGGGGAGCGATAACAGGAAACCATGTGGATCTATTTTTTGGCCAGGGAGAGGATGCCAGGTTTATGGCGGGCCATATGTCTAATTATGGAAAGATATATCTTATCCTGGCCAAGGAAAAATAGGAGGAGAGATCATGAGCCAATATGAGGCAGTAATAGGATTGGAGGTACATGCCCAGCTAAAGACCAGATCAAAGCTCTTTTGTTCGTGTGCCACCACCTTTGGGATGCCTGCAAATACCAATACCTGTCCTGTATGTGCGGCTATGCCTGGTGCCCTTCCTGTGGTAAACAAAAAGGCAGTGGAATATGCGGTAAAGATGGCCCTGGCAGTAAATTGTGAAATAAACACCACTTCTCTGTTTGCCAGGAAGAACTATTTTTATCCTGATCTTCCAAAGGGCTATCAGATATCTCAATATGAACAACCCCTGGCAGAACATGGATTTTTAGAGATAGAGGTGGAGGGAGAGAAAAAGCGGGTTAATATAATCCGCATACACATGGAGGATGATGCAGGTAAGTCCATTCATGTACCTGGAGAGAATAAGACACTTATAGATCTCAACAGGACAGGGGTACCTTTGATTGAGATAGTTAGTGGTCCGGATATGAATTCCCCTGATGAGGCAGTGGAATATCTCAAATTATTGCGTTCCATCCTGGTGTATTTGGATATATGCGACGGGAATATGCAGGAGGGTAGCTTTCGCTGTGATGCAAACGTCTCTGTGAGACCCAGAGGGGAGAAGAGACTGGGCACTCGTACTGAGCTTAAGAATATGAATTCCTTTAGACACGTGTGGAAGGCCCTGGATTATGAAATAAAGAGACAAATAGAGGTTATAGAGGATGGAGAGGAGGTGATTCAGGAGACCAGATTATACGATGAGTCAAAGGGTATTACCCGTTCCATGCGGGGAAAAGAGGAGGCGCATGATTATAGATACTTCCCTGACCCTGACCTGGTGCCAGTGGTGGTGGAGAGGGAAAGTATAGAAAGGTGGAAGAGGGAACTCCCTGAGCTTCCCCAGGACAGATGCAGACGTTTTCAGGGGGAATATGGGCTTTCTCATGGAGAGGCCCAGCTTCTTATAGGGGATAAAGCACTTGCAGATTATTTTGAAAAGGTGGTAAGGTTATATAATAGCCCTAGAAAGGTGTATAACTGGTTTCAGACAGATGTCCTCAGGGAAATCCATGAGAATCATCTTGATATTTCCCAGGTAAGATTTACCCCTGAGCAATTTGCATCTCTGTTAAGGCTCATTGAGGAGAACAGGATAAGTCTGAAGATAGGGAAGGATATATTCCCCCACCTCTTTTTGAATGGTATAGATCCGCTTTCTTATATAGAGGAAAAGGGCCTATCCCAGATATCAGATGAAGATAGTCTTTTTAAGGTGGTGGAGGAGGTCCTTGAAGAGTTTCCAGAAGAGGTAGCCGCATATAAGGCGGGGAAGAAAAAACTTTTAAGTTTTTTTATGGGACAGGTGATGAGGAGGACCAGGGGTCAGGCCAATCCCAAATTGGTAAATGAGATCTTTAGAAAACGATTGGAGGAAAAATAGCAGGGGTTTTTATATGTGGAGACATATTAAATTTTCAGAAGAGGAAAATGCCCTTTTTTTACTTGATCAGAGGGCCCTTCCCCAGCGGGAGAGATGGTTTACCTGTAGGTGTTTGCGGGATGTGGTGCATGCCATTAAAAAGATGGTGATAAGGGGGGCCCCTGCCATTGGAGTAGTAGCCGCCTATGGGTGTTACCTGGCCACCCTCAGCATCCAGGGAGAGGAAGGGTGGCAGGATGTGTTGAGGGATAAGCTTTCATTGCTGGAGGATGCCCGTCCCACTGCAGTAAATCTTAGATATGTGGTAGAGCGTATGAGGTCCATCCTGGACAATGATGGAGATATCACGGTGGATGAGCTCCGATGGATGTGGCTGAAGATGGCAAAGGACATTCATCAGGAGGATATACTTATAAATAAGGCTATTGGCAGAGAGGGCCTTGCCCTTATAAGGGATAAGAGGCGCATAATGACCCATTGTAATGCAGGGGCCCTGGCCACAGGGGGATATGGGACTGCCCTTGGGGTGGTGCGCGCCGCAAAATCTCAGGGTATGGATATAGAGGTAATTGCCTGTGAAACAAGACCTTTTTTGCAAGGGGCACGACTTACTGCCTATGAGCTTCAAAATGATGGGATAAGGACGCATGTGATATGTGATAATAGTGCAGGGTTTTTGATGGCAAAGAAGATGGTTGATGCCGTAATTGTAGGTGCAGATAGGATAGTTAGGAATGGGGATACTGCAAATAAGATAGGCACATATTCCCTGGCTGTACTGGCGAGACATCACGAGATCCCCTTTTACGTGGCTGCCCCCCTATCCACTTTTGATATGAGGCTTGCCCACGGGGAAGAGATCCCCATTGAGGAGCGCGGGGAAAAAGAGGTCACCCATATAGGGGAGATGAGGATTGTGCCAGAAGGGGTGGGTGTGTATAATTATGCCTTTGATGTGACCCCAGGAATGCTTATTGATGCCATTATATGTGAAAAAGGGATAATATATCCCCCTTTTGAGGAGAACATTCCGAAGGTGATGGGAGAGGAGTAGATTATGTTACCCACAGTGGTCATTGTGGGCAGAACCAATGTGGGTAAGTCCACCCTTTTTAACCGACTATTGCGCTCAAATCGTGCCATAACCCACAACAGGGATGGGGTTACCCGGGACAGGATATATGGGGAAGTGAGATATACTTCTCCCCCCTTTGCCCTCTTTGACACAGGGGGACTTGTTTTTGAGGGAGAGGACGAGATAGAGGTGGGGATCTTTAGACAAGTGGAGGAGGCACTTTCCCAGGCAGACCTGGTGCTTTTTGTGGTGGATGGAAAGGCAGGTGTCACACCCCTGGATGAAGAGGTTGCAGAGTTTGTAAGGAGGAGCAATAAAGAGGTGTTGCTGGTGGTGAATAAGGTGGATGGGAGGGAGCAGGTAGATAGCCTGGTCCCGGAATTCCATTCTCTCGGATTTGAGGAGCCCATTGGAATCTCTGCGGCACATGGCTATAATATCCCCCACCTCCTTAAACAGATCTGTAAAAGGCTCCCCCAGATAGGTGAGGTCCCAGAACTTCAGGGACTTAGGATAGCCCTGCTTGGCCGTCCCAATGTGGGGAAGTCGTCCATGATCAATGCCTTTCTTGGGGAAAAGATGCTTATAGAGAGCCCAGTGGCAGGTACCACCAGGGACAGTATAGATGTGGTGCTTGAACGCAATGGCAAGACATATATCTTTGTGGATACTGCAGGGGTGAGGCGAAAGAGCAAGATAAGGGATTCCCTGGAGAGGTTTAGCGTGTTAAGGGCCCTTGCCTCCAGTAAGCGGGCCCACATCAGCATCTTGGTGGTGGATGCCATTACGGGCATTACCCATCAGGACAAGACACTTCTCCAGTATCTTCAAAAGGAGAAGGTTCCCCTTATCCTGGCGGTGAATAAAGTGGATCTGGTACCCCCTCAGAAGCGGGAGACCTTGCGAGCCTTTTTGGCCTCTAAGCTAAGGTTTTGCTCCCATGTGCCTATTGTCTTTACCTCTACAGTAGACAAAAGTGGTCTTGGAGGTATTCTTCCCCTTGCAGAAAGGCTCTGGAATGAAGTAAATAAGAGGATTCCCACAGGAGAATTAAACAGGGGCTTGGAGATTGCCCTTTCAAGACATCAGCCTCCAGTGGTGAGGAATAGGAGGGCAAAGTTTTATTATCTCACTCAGGTGGATACTACGCCCCCCACCTTTGTATTTTTTATGAATGATAAAAAATTATTAAGACCGGATTATGAAAGGTATTTAGAAAATCAGATAAGAAAGATCTTTGGCTTTAAGATGAGCCCGTTAAATCTTATCTTCAGAACATCCAGAGATAGTAAGGGGTTTAAGAGATAGGATATTCACAAACAAAAGGAGAGAGATTTTATGGTGGAGAAGGTAAATTTTATCTGGTTTGATGGCGAGTTTGTACCATGGGATGAGGCCAGGGTCCATGTGCTCACCCACACACTTCATTATGGAGCAGGGGTATTTGAGGGTATAAGGAGCTATTTGTGTACCGATGGCACCTCTGCGGTATTTCGCCTTGAGGACCATGTAAACAGACTTTTTGACTCTGCAAAGATACTAAACATGAAAATCCCCTATACTCCTTCCCAGGTATGTGAGGCCATTATTGAAACCCTTAAGAAAAATAAACTAAGAGAGGGATATATTCGTCCACTTGCCTTTATTGGTACCGGGGTCATGGGGGTGCATCCCTCCACTAATCCCATTCATCTAATAATTGCTGTGTGGCCCTGGGGGGCATATCTGGGAGAAGAGGCCCTGGAAAAGGGGATAAGGGTGAAGACCTCTTCCTTTACGCGACATCATGTAAATATCATGATGACCAAGGCAAAGATATGTGGAAATTATGTAAATTCTGTCCTTGCCAAGATGGAGGCCGTGGGGGATGGTTATGATGAGGCCCTTATGCTGGATGCAGAGGGGTATGTGGCAGAGGCCAGTGGAGAAAACCTCTTTATTGTAAAGAACAGCAAGATAAAGACCTCTCCTCTGGGTCCTGTTCTTCCTGGTCTTACCAGAGACTGTATTATAACCCTTGCCAGGGATATGGGTTATGAGATTGTAGAGCAGAGGTTTACCAGGGATGAGGTATATATAGCTGATGAGGCCTTTTTCACAGGCACTGCAGCAGAGCTTACTCCCATCAGAGAAGTGGATGGACGCACTATTGGAGGTGGCCATGCGGGACCAATAACCAAACTATTTCAGCAAGAATTTTTTAAGATAGTGAAAGGGGAAAACCTGAAGTATGCAGAATGGCTCACTCATTATGAGGTCTAACTAAGATAAGCGAGGGGATATGGAAGGCACTCACCTGGCGTCCTCTTATAGGCCCCAGAGGTTTTCCCAGTTAATAGGACAGGAGCATATAAAAAGGTCTCTTTCCCTGTCTGCGGGCCAGGGATGTATTGCCCCTGCCTATCTATTCAGTGGGACCCGAGGGGTGGGTAAGACCTCTGTGGCCCGTATCTTTGCTAAGGCGATAAACTGTAGGTCTGCCCCCTGTGAGGAACCATGTAACAGGTGTGATATTTGTGAGGAGATAACCAGGGGGGTCTCTCTGGACGTCCTGGAGATAGATGGGGCCTCTCACACGGGAGTGGACCATGTGAGAAAACTAATAGAGGATATAAGCCTCTCGCCAGTGAAGTGCCGTTATAGGGTGGTGATAATAGATGAGGTGCACATGTTATCCCGCTCGGCATTTAATGCACTTTTAAAGACCCTGGAAGAGCCCCCTGCCCATGTGGTCTTTATCCTTGCCACCACTGAGCCCCATAAGATACCAGACACAATTATAAGCAGGTGTCAACACTTTGTGTTTAGGCGTCTTGGCATCGCAGAGGTGAGTTCTTTGCTGGCAGAGATCCTTCAGAGGGAGGGAGTATCTTTTGAGAAAGATGCCCTGGAGCTCATTGCAAGGAGGGGAGGGGGAAGTGTGAGGGATTCTCTTTCCATGCTTTCTCAGGTACTTGCCCTGGGGAGGGAGGGAATAGACTCCAAGCTGGTGAGGGAAATGCTGGGTCTTGCCCCTTCAGAGGCCAAATTTGAATTGGTCCAGGCCATTGCCTCAAGGGACGTGAATAGGGTTATAGAAGAGATAGAGGCCCTGTTGGCTGGAGGAATAGACATCCTCTATTTCCTTCAGGAGATGAGTATGGTATGGAGAGATATGTTTCTGGTAAAGATGGGGGGCAAGGTGGAGGACGAGCGTATCTCTCTTCTGGCAGAAAAGTTTCCCATTTCTCATATCCATGGGGCATGGCAGATGCTTGTTCATGCCCAATCCAGGCTGGAGAGACAGCAGGACCCCGCGCTTTTTTTAGAGCTTTTATTTATGAATATTACCTTTTTCCCCTATCTTACTCAGGTGGGAGAGGTTTCTTCCCCTCCAGTGGGAGACAAAAAACGCCCATCTTTAAGGCAAAAAGGCGTGGAAAGGGGATTTGGTTTAAAGAGAAAAGAGAGAGGGTGGAGAGAGTTTATAGATTTTTTAAAGAAGGAAAATAAGCTCTCCTTATTTCCCCATATAGAAAAGAAGATGGTGAGGGGAAAAAGGGAGGGAGATAGGATTGTAATAGAATGTCCCCTTGTATGGGCAGAGAGGTTAAGGGGGAATGAGGCCAGGTTTGCCATCTTTAAAGAGGAGATTAAGAAGTTCTGGGGGGAAGAGGTGGAGGTGGTCTTCTCCACCCCCTCTTCCCATGAGGGACAGGTCTCACTTAGGGATAAGGCCCTTTCTCATCCAGCAGTAAAGAGGATAATGGATGAATTTGATGCAAAGGTGGTTGGCGTATATCCCAGAAATAGCCAGCACAAAGGAGTATAGGGATGAATATTCAGGAACTTATGCGACAGGCCCAGCAGCTTCAACAAAAGATAATGAAGGTGCAGGAGGAGATAGCCTCTAGGGAGGTAGAGGCAGGCGCAGGGGGTGGGATGGTAAAGGTAAGGGTCAATGGGGCCCAGGAGGTGGTGGCAGTGGAGATAGACCCTGCTGTGGTGGATGTGGATGATATAGGGATGCTCCAGGACCTTATAGTTGCGGCCACTAACGAGGCCCTGAGAAGGGCAAAGGATATGAGAGAGGAAGAGCTTGCAAAGGTGACCGGTGGGTTAAAGTTTCCCGGTATGGGGATGATGTAGTCCTTGAGAGGCAAGTCTTTATGGAGTAATTTTAGTTATCCTTAAATAAGGAGGAGCTAGTTGGAAAGTCTTCCCAAGCCCTTACAGAGAGTGGCGCGTAACCTTGCCCGTCTCCCTGGATTGGGACCAAAGTCTGCCCTGAGGATAGCCTTTTTTCTCTTAAATATGCCCCGGGAAGAGGTAGAGGAGCTTATCCTCTCCATAGGGGATCTGCGGCAATCCCTTTTTATATGTGAGAGGTGTGGCTCCTTGAGTGATTCCAATCCCTGTGGAATATGTAGTGATCCTCAGCGCGACTCAACCACCCTGTGTATAGTCCCAGATTGGGACTCTCTACTTACCATGGAGCAGATGGGGATTTATAAGGGAAGATATTTGGTGCTGGGTGGACTTTTGGCTCCACTGGAGGGAATGAATTCTCCCCAGCTAAACCTTGAGAAGCTAAAGGCGATCCTTTTAGAGGGAGAGGTTAAGGAACTCATCCTTGCCCTTGGTGCCACTCGGGAGTCAGAGATGACCGAGACCTTTATCAGGGAAATGGTCCGTGGGGAGTTTCCCCACATATCCCTTACCCGTCTAGCTCAGGGTATCCCTGTGGGGGTGGAACTCAAATATGTGGACAAGGAGACCCTGAAACAATCCCTTACCTATCGGCAGAGCCTGACATAGCCTATGGAAACCATATCTGGTGAGGTCCTATCCATTGTCTTTTATAGTCCTGATGAGGAATTTGTGGTGGCACGCCTCAAGAGCAGGGGAGAGCCTGTGCCTGTGACTATTGTGGGAAACCTTGGAAGGATTGCACCAGGGGTGGAGCTGACCCTCTCAGGGAATTGGCGGGTACATCCCCGTTTTGGACGCCAGTTTCAGGTGATGCACTTTACCCAGAACCTTCCAGCAACAGAGGTGGGGATAAAGAAGTATTTGAGTTCTGGTCTCATCAAGGGCATAGGGCCAGTGATTGCCGAGAGACTCCTTAAAAGATTTGGGGAGGATGTCCTTTTTGTATTGGACAGAGAGCCAGAAAGGTTGTTGGAGGTCCCAGGGATAGGGGAGAAGACCCTGGAGAAGATAAAGAATTCCTGGGAGGAACAGCGGGAGATAAGAAATATCATCCTCTTTCTCCAGGAACACGAGATAGCCCCCTCCTTTGCAGTGAAGATATTTAAGGCATATGGGAGGGAGAGTCTTAAAAGACTCAGGGAGGACCCTTATCAATTGGCCTATGATATAAGAGGGATAGGCTTTAAGACCGCGGACAAGATCGCCCTAAAGCTGGGATTCCCTGAGGATTCTCCAAAGAGGGTGGAGGCCGCGGTGATATATAGCCTCTTTAAACTCAGTGAAGGGGGCCATTTGTTTTATCCCCGTGAGAGACTCATAGAGGTGGTGACAAAGGTTTTGGAGCTGGGGAATAGGGATTTAATTGAAGATGCCCTTGCTTCTCTGCTTGAGAAGAAGAGGATCTATATTGAATACCTGGAGGAAAGATCTATTGAGGCAGTGTATCTCAGACATTTTTATAGGTGGGAGGTGGAGATATCCTCCAGATTGGCCCATATGCTTCTATCTTGTTCTGTATCCCAGCAGGTGAATATTCTTTCTTTGTTGGAGAAAATAGAGTCTCAATCCGGAATCAGGCTCTCTAAGGAGCAAAGGGATGCTGTGATAGGGGCTTGTACCAATAAGGTATTTATAATTACCGGCGGACCAGGTACGGGAAAGACCACAATAATTCGTTTTATTGCTCGTCTCTTGAAGGAGATGGGGGCTACTCTGCGCCTTGCCGCCCCCACTGGTCGAGCAGCAAAAAGGCTTTCAGAGGCCACCTTTTTCCCTGCTTCCACCATCCACAGGCTTTTGGGCTTTGGCAAGGGGGGAGAATTTCAATATAATGAGGAGCGCAAGTTAAAGATAAATTGTCTTATAATAGATGAGACCTCAATGGTGGATTGTCACCTATTTTATAATCTATTGAGGGCCCTTCCCATAAGCTCCCGTCTTATTTTGATTGGAGATGTGAATCAGCTTCCCCCTGTGGGGCCAGGCAACCTCTTAAGGGACATGATAGAGAGTGGATGCATCCCCATGCAGAGGTTGACCACCATTTATCGTCAGGCCAAGGAGAGTATGATAGTGATTAACGCCCACAGGATAAATCAGGGGAAATTTCCTGTTCGCAGCAAAAGACAACCACCAGAGTGTGATTTTTTCTGGGTGGAGGAAGAGGACCCTGCCAGGGTCCAGAGGGCTATCCTTCAGATGGTTTGTGATAGGATCCCCCGGGTATATGGCCTGGATCCAGTAAGGGATGTGCAGGTCCTATCTCCTATGCATCGGGGAGAGGTGGGTACAGGGGAGTTAAATAGACTTCTTCAGGAGAGGTTAAACCCCTCTCGCCCCTCTTCTCCTGTTCTCAGGGGATTTAGAAAGGGGGATAAGGTGATTCAGCTCTCCAATAACTATGAGAAAGAGGTGTTTAATGGGGACATGGGGGTGATTGCAGAGATTGATCCAGAAGAGAGAGAGGCGATGGTGGATTTTGATGGACGTCTTGTATTATATGACAGCACTGATCTGGACGAAATAGCCCTTGCTTATTGTATAAGCATCCACAAGGCCCAGGGGAGTGAATATCCAGCAGTACTCTTTCCTGTGATGCTTCAGCACTACATTATGCTCCAAAGAAACCTTATATACACTGCACTCACAAGGGCAAAGAGGCTGGCCATTATCTTTGGGGGAAGAAAGGCAATGGCCATTGGTTTGAGAAATGTCACCAAGGATGAGCGTTTTACCTATTTGAGGGAGAGGATTATCAGGGCATTCTCCTCTATTGGTTGTTGACAATAGGGAAAATGCAGATTAATGTCCCCCCTTGAAAAGTAAGTAAATTTGTGCGAGAGTGGCGGAACTGGTAGACGCACTGGACTTAGGATCCAGTGGCCATTATTGGCCGTGGGAGTTCGAGTCTCCCCTCTCGCATGGATTTAAAGACTTTTCAGAGGGGCCTCTGAAAGGTCTTTTTTTATATATGGGCGAGGTTGGGTCTGAAAGATATCTTCAGGAAGTGCATGGGAAAGAGTGAGTTGAGATGGGCGAGGGGGCAGTTGTGGTGAGTGGAAAGAGGACCCAGATGTAGAGAAATTTGAGGAAGGGTTTGTATAGGCTTAAGGAAAGAAGTTTTTAAGGAGGAGCATACATTATGGAATATAAAGTGGAAGAGTTATCTCCTGTGAAGAGGAAGGTGAATGTGCAGGTTCCTGCAGAAGAGGTAAATGCTGCCATAGATGCGGCAATAATACTTTTTAAGAAGGATTTAAAACTCTCTGGGTTTAGGAAGGGAAAGGTTCCAGCCTATATTGTGGAGAGCAGGTTCAAGGATGAGATATATCGTCAGGCAGAGACAGACCTATTAAATGTCCACTTTAATGAGATACTAGGTGAGTTGAACCTAAAACTTGTCTCAGAACTGGATGTGGATACCAAGGAGTTTACTAGGGGCAGGGACTATGAGTATTCTTTTACCTTTGAAATAAGGCCAGAGATAGATCTTCCTGAGTATCATGGATTAAAGGCCAGAGAGAGAAGGGTAAAGGTAAAAGAGGAGGAGGTGGAGAGGAAGATTAATGTCTTCAGAGAGGCATTTTCCAGGCTTGAGACAGTAAAGGAAGATAGAAAACCCAAGAAGGGTGATGTGGTGGTGGTGAGTTTCAGGCTCTTTGATGGGGAGACCTTTTTAAAGGATGTTAGTAAGGACTTTTTTGAATTTTATTATGGGATGGGAGATGCCCTGGAGGATTTTGAAAAGATAGTGGGCCGCCTTACTCCAGGAGAGGAAGGGGTAGGAGAGGTTACCTTTCCTGAAGATTTTATAAATAAAGACATTGCAGGTAAGACCCTGCGGGCAGAGGTGGAACTGCATGCCATCAAGGAGCGGATCCTCCCAGAACTGGATGAGGAGTTTCTTGCCAAGTTTGGGCTCAACTCAGTGGAAGAGCTCAAAGATAGGATTAGACGGAGTTTGGAAGAAGAGAAGAAAGGCTTTGAGAAATCCCTGGTCCAGAAGAGGCTTTTGGACATGATACTGGAGAAGGTGGATGTGGTGCTTCCAGAGTCCATGGTAAAGAAACAGATAAAGATAATGATAGATAGGGAGGTGGAGAGACTGGAAAGACAGGGAAAGGACCCATCTATCCTGGGAAGTAAGGAGGAGCTGGAGGAGAAGTTCCGAAAAGAGGCAGAGGAAGTGGTAAAGGCCCAGCTGGTGCTTTTAGAGATCGCAGATAGGGAGGAACTCACTGTAACCAATGAAGAGGTGGATAGAAAGATAGCCATGACTGCCATGGAGATGAGGGTTGATCCTGAGGCCCTTCGGGAGTTTTACATAAAGAATAATATGATGTTTGCCCTGCGAGATAGCATACTTGCAGACAAGGCCATGGAAAAGGTGTATGAATATGCAGAGATAGAGTATGTGGATGAGGAGGATATGGATTCTGAGACATCTGGGGAAGAGGAGCCATCCTCCTCTGAAGAACAGGCCCAGGAATCCTCTCCTGAATCTGATCAGAAATAGTCCTTTTATTCTCATAAGGCTTTTCTAATTACGGTCTTTTGAAAGGTGGGAGGTCATACCTCCCCCTTTTCTTGTGTTGACTTCTGTCTCCATCTCATAATAGAGAGGGTATATTGAAAAAGGGGATAAAAAAGAAGAGGTGTGTATATGAATATTCCAATCGTAATAGAGACCACAGGAAGGGGTGAGAGGGCATACGATATCTATTCTCGTCTCTTAAAGGACAGGATAGTCCTGCTGGGTACACCTATAGACGACTATGTATCCAATCTTATATGTGCTCAGCTTTTGTTCCTGGAATCTGAGGACCCTGAAAAGGAGATAAATTTTTACATAAATTCCCCCGGCGGCTCTGTCACTGCTGGTCTGGCTATTTATGATACCATGCAATACATATCTGCTCCTGTTGCCACCTTGTGTCTGGGACAGGCGGCAAGCATGGCCGCAGTGCTCCTGGCTGCTGGAGAACCTGGGATGAGATATGCCCTCCCCCACAGTCGGATATTACTTCATCAGCCCATGGGCGGTTTCCAGGGACAGGCCACGGACATTGACATACAGGCCAGAGAAATTATTAGATTAAAAGAGATGCTAAACCAGATATTGGCCCATCATACGGGAAATGATATAAAGCGTATTGAGAAGGATACGGAGAGAGATTACTTTATGGGGCCACAAGAGGCAAAGGAATACGGAGTAATAGACAAGATATTAACCAAAAGAGGCGATTAGGCAATAATCGCGGGAGATGGTGTATTATATATGGCAAAGAAAGGCTTGGAGACCACTAAACTCACATGTTCTTTCTGTGGAAAGAGTCAGGACGAGGTACAACGGCTCATTGCAGGGCCAGATGTCTTTATATGTGATGAATGTGTAGCCCTGTGTAATGAGATATTGACTCAGGACAGGATAAGCGAAGAGGTAGAGGAGGGGGGCCTTATCCCCCCACAGGAGATAAAACGGATATTAGATGAATATGTGGTGGGACAGGAGGATGCCAAAAAGACGCTTTCAGTGGCAGTGTATAATCACTACAAGCGAATATATTATCAGGACTCTCTATCCTCTAAGAGGGATGTGCAGTTAGACAAAAGCAATATCCTTCTCCTGGGACCCACGGGCACAGGCAAGACCCTCCTGGCCCAGACCCTGGCCAGGATATTAAATGTGCCTTTTGTGATAGCAGATGCCACTACCCTTACAGAGGCAGGTTATGTGGGAGAAGATGTGGAAAATATCCTTGTACAACTCCTGCAAAATGCAGAATATGACATAGAGGCGGCTTCCAGGGGGATAGTCTATATAGACGAGATAGATAAGATCTCCAAGAAGTCAGAAAGTGCCTCCATAACCAGAGATGTCTCAGGGGAAGGAGTGCAACAGGCCCTGTTAAAGATAATAGAAGGTACCCTTGCCAATATCCCTCCAAAGGGAGGGAGAAAGCACCCTCAACAGGAATATATCCGTCTGGATACCACCAATATTCTCTTTATAATGGGAGGGGCCTTTATTGGACTGGAGAAGATAATAGAGCGTCGTTTAAAAGGCAAGACAATGGGATTTGGGGCGGAGTTTTCCTTTAAAAAAGAGATGAAGATAGGGGAGATACTCAGGGAGTGTCAGCCAGATGATCTCATAAAATTTGGATTGATCCCAGAGTTTGTAGGAAGGGTGCCGGTTATAGCGGCCCTGGACGAGTTGGGAGAAGAGGACCTGGTGAGGATACTTACAGAGCCCAAAAATGCCTTGGTAAAACAGTATCAAAAGCTGTTTGAACTGGAGGGGGTAACCCTCACCTTTACCCGCAATGCCATCAGGGCCATTGCCCGAAAGGCTATGGAGAGAAACACTGGAGCAAGGGGTCTGAGGAACATAATGGAATCTATCATGCTGGATATTATGTATAAACTCCCCTCCATAAAGGGTGTAAAAGAGTGTGTAATAAATTCAGGTGTTATTGAGAGGGGAAAGGAGCCTTTGTTGTTTTTTGATAAAGAAGTGAGGACTGCCTAAACTTAGGTTATGTGGGGGATGTGATGAAGGAGATACTCTATGATCTGGATAAGGAGATAAGATTTCAGCAGATGCCTCTTATGACTTTGAGGGAGGTAGTGGTATTTCCCTCGGCCATTGTGCCCCTATATGTGGGGAGGAAGTCCTCTATAAATGCGGTGGAAAAGTCATTGGAGTTGTATGATAAGCTTATCTTTCTGGTCACTCAGAAGAATCCCGAGATAGAGATACCTGAGCGCAAGGATATATATGACGTAGGGGTGGTATGCAAGATCTTACAGCTCCTGAGGCTCCCTGATGGGACCATAAAGGTGCTTTTTGAGGGGATAAAGCGGGCAAGATGGTCAGCCAATGAACCGCTTTTTGATAAAGAGGGGACCTTTCCCATTGTGGATATAGAGCTGATAGAGGATATGGAAGAGGAGGGCCTTGAGGTGGATGCCCTTCTCCATCTGACCAGGGAGACCCTTCAGAAGTTTGCCAGGTCCACCAGGCGCATTTCCGGAGAGGCGCTTAAGATATTGCTCCAGATCTCTTCGCCAGGAAAATTGGCAGATAGCATTGTTCCCCACCTGCGGGCAGGGTTTGAGAAGAAGCAGGAGATACTGGAGGAGAGGGATCCCGTCAAGAGACTGGAGCAGGTATATGCCCTCCTTATGAGTGAGATAGAATATTCAGAGATTGAGAGCAAGATAAATGAAAGGGTTAAGCAGCAGATAGAGACCAATCAAAAGAACTATTATTTGAGTGAACAGCTAAAGGCCATTCATAAGGAAATGGGGCTGGAACAGGACCCCTATGAGGAGGTGGAAAATCTCCTTTCCTCCCTGGAGGAAAAGGAGATGCCCGAGGAGGCAAAGGAGAAGGCCAGGGCGGAGATAAAGAAGTTGAGGCAGATTCCCCCCTCTTCTGCAGAATATACAGTGGTGAGAAACTATGTGGACTGTATTTTGGATCTGCCGTGGAACAGGCTTAAACAGACTTCTCTGGATATAGAACAGGCCTCCAAGATACTGGATGAAGACCATTATGGTCTGGAAAAGCCTAAGGAGAGGATCCTGGAGTATCTGGCGGTCCAGAAGCTGGTGGAGAAGGTAAAGGGGCCCATTCTCTGTTTTGTTGGTCCCCCTGGGGTGGGAAAGACATCACTTGCTCGTTCCATTGCCCGGGCCATGGATAGGGATTTTATCCGTATATCCCTTGGAGGGGTGAGGGATGAGGCGGAGATTAGGGGCCACAGAAGGACCTATGTGGGGGCCCTGCCTGGTAAGATAATCCTTTCTCTTAGAAAAAAGGAGTATAATAACCCTGTTATCTGTCTGGATGAAGTGGATAAGATGAGTACAGACTTCAGGGGAGATCCATCGGCGGCCCTCCTTGAGGTCCTGGACCCGGAACAGAACTATGCCTTTAATGACCACTACCTGGACCTCAACTATGACCTCTCCAATATATTCTTTATCACTACAGCCAATACCCTCCAGACCATCCCGTGGGCCTTGAGAGACAGGATGGAGATAATCCATCTTCCAGGATACTTAGAGGATGAGAAGCTAAAGATAGGCAAGTATTTTCTTATCCCCAAACAATTGAAGAGGCATGGGCTGGAAGGGGCCAATGTGCAGATATCTGATGGGGCGGTCATAGAGATAATCAGGAGATATACCAGGGAGGCAGGGGTAAGGAACCTGGAGAGGGAGATTGCCTCGGTGTGTAGAAAGGTGGCCAAGAAATTGGTAGAGGGAAAGGACCTGAAGAAGAGGATAGTGGTTACCAAGACCTCGGTGGGCTCATATCTTGGAGTCCCCCGGTTTAGACATGGAGAAAAAGAGGAAAGGGCACAGGTGGGCCTTGCCACTGGCCTGGCATGGACAGAGATGGGTGGAGAGCTTTTGATGATAGAGGTGGCCATTATGCATGGGAGTGGAAAGATAGAGGTCACTGGAAAGATAGGAGAGGTGATGCAGGAGTCTGCAAAGGCCGCCCTATCATATGTGCGTTCTCGCTCTGAGTTATTTGGGCTAAAACCAGATTTTTATAAGGATGTGGATATCCACATCCATGTACCTGAGGGGGCCACCCCCAAAGACGGTCCCTCTGCAGGTATTACCATGGCCACTGCCCTTGTTTCAGCGCTGTTGAATGTGCCCGTAAATAATAATGTGGCCATGACAGGAGAGATTACCCTAAGGGGTCGCGTCCTCCCCATTGGAGGTCTTAGGGAAAAGCTCCTGGCGGCACATCGGGGCCTGGTTTCAAAGGTGATAATCCCCAAGGAGAATCATAAGGACCTTAAAGAGGTCCCCCAGACCATATTAAAGGACCTCCAGATAGTTGAGGTGGACCACATGGACGAGGTCCTTCCCCTTGCCCTTGTGGATATAAAACCAGCTGACCTCTTTCATAGAGATCCAGAGATCTTACCCCTGGCCTATAAGTTGAGAAAAGAGGTCTCCCCTCAACAGGCCCAATAAGTATTACTTTTGTTCAAAATATCCTGTATAAGATGCCTCGTCCAGGATGTGAGGCTCAAGGGCCTCCACAAATTCCTTGTAGGAAGGACGAGGGGGCATGTTTATTGTCTCTACATCTAGGGCGAATATCTTTGTTACATATGGATGGGGTCCTGTACCCCTGGGGGGTTGGGGTCCTCCATATCCCTTAAACCCGAAGGAGTTAATAAGTTCTGTAATGGGAAGGGTCCCCTTTCCTGAGATACCTTCAGGCAGGGTGGTAATCTGTGCAGGGATATTTATTACTGCCCAGTGTACCCAATCTCGGGCTATAGGATGTGGGTCATACATAATGAGGGCAAAGGAGCGGGTCCCTTCAGGATAGTCTTTCCAAGAAAATTCTGGAGATATATTCTCCCCTCCAATAGAGGGCATCACGTATCTTTGGGGGATGGTGCCCCCTTGAGGATAGGATGTGGATGTAACTATCATTGCCGCCTCCCCTGAAATGGAAAAGGTTAAAAGTATTGCCAGGATTACAACTAATCCCATTCCCTTTTTGTCTCTCACCTCAATCTTCCCCCCTTTTTTTCTTTAACAGCTTATAGCCAATAAAGCACAATATGAGAAGAAAAATCAAGAGGACCTTGAGATAGAGAGAATTTATCCTGGTGAAGGCCTGTCCAAGAAAATAGCCTGCTCCATAATAGGATAGTGCCCACAGGATACCACTTAGAAGAGAGCAAATAAAGAATAGGTCCCATCTCATTTCCATGAGACCTGCTATAAAGGGTATTACAGGACGGGTAAGGCCAATAAATCTCCCCAGAAATACACTAATACCCCCATATTTTTCAAAGAAAATATATCCCTTTTTCATTTCTTTGGCGAATCTTTTTTCTATGAAGGAAAATATGTTGGTATTTCTTATTACCTGCGCCAGTAGAAAGCTGGAGATATCTGCTGTTATTGCCCCTATTGCCCCTACTAACATCACCATATAGATATTTAATATCCCCCTGGATGCCAGATATCCAAGGGAGACCGCAATTCCGGCCCCTGGCATGATGAGTCCAACAAAGGCAAAGGATTCCAGATAAGAGGTGAGAAATACCACCACATAAGAGAGCCATATCTGTCTTTCTGCCACGTCTCTGAGGAAGGTTAAGATCCTCTCTTCCATTTAGGACCATCCTTATTTTTTTATAAAGGGACAGAACTTCACTGCCCTTTCATGGGGAATGTTCTCTCCCTTGCTCCCCTCATATAATATAAGGGGAGGCTCTATTATCAGGGCAGGGGCACCATTTTTTACACATTCTATAAGGACTATCCGGCATGGATTGTCCAGGTGTCCATGGACACACATGAGTCTCTTTGGCTCAAGACGATGTCTCCTGAGCTCCACCATGAGTTCCACAAGTCTTTCACTACCCCAGGAAAGATAAAATCTTCCCCTAGTTTTTAGAAAATAGGTCCCTGCCTTTATAAAATCTGCCAGGGTGGTCTCTCCTTCAAAGTGGGCCAGATTTTTGAGGGAAGAGGGTGAGGTCCTCCCACTTTCCCTCTTTCTATAGGGAGGATTACATACTACAGAGTCAAAGGATTGGGCAAGGGAGGAGTCCCTGGTGAGGCATTTTATATCTCCCTCAATTACCTCAAAGGCCTCCTGCAGACCCAGGTTTAAGGCATTGTCTTTTGCCATCTCTGCCAGCTCTCTGCAGATCTCCACCCCTGTTACACGTAATTGTTTTTTTCTGTGTAAAAGGAGTATCCCAAAGGAGATGACCCCACAACCACATCCCATATCCATTATCCTCTCTCTCCTTCTTGGTCGTACAAAGGATGCAAGTAAAAGGGAATCCACAGCGAATCTATGTCCCTGTTGGGGCTGGATAAGTCCTTTGGGAAAGCCTATTTGCTTCATGAGAGTATTATGGGAATGATTATAGGTACCAGGAGGGTTAAAACGATCCCATTTAACACAGAAAGGATGGAAAATCTGGTGCCCACACATCTGTGGATAACAGGTAGGGTGGTATCCATGGTAGTTGCTCCTCCGCTGGCAATTGGGGCGATTTTTCCCACCAGGGAGCAGAGGAGTGGGGCAAATACGATGGTAAAGACCTCCCTGAAGATATTTGCCAGTAGGGCAATGGCACCTATCTTTCCTCCCTTTATTTCTCCTATAAGGATACTGGAGAGACTATAATAACCAAACCCAGCACCTATGGCCATGGATTCTCTAAGGGTTGGGATCTTGACCAGAAGGGAGCCCATTCCTGCCCCTGCAATGGAGCCTATAGCAACCATTATAGGGATAAGGAGCCCGGAGAGGTTCATCTTGAGCATGGAACGAATGGTTTCTGTATCACTTCCAATGCCTATTCCCACCAGGAATAGGAGGAGGAAGAGGATATATTTTTCCACCTCCATTTCCTCAATAGCCCTGGGAGGGAGTATGTGAGATATCCCTGCAGAGACCCCTGCCATAAAGAAGCCCATGAGTATTAAACTTGCCTTCATCTTAGATACCTCTCAAGGGGGAGGGTGAGGAGGATGGACCCTGCAATGGCACAAAGGCTAAGGATGATGGCATCTGTCCCCAGGGAGAGGATATTGCTCTTTATATTGGGCATTGTCCCCACCAGATAACCCAGGATAAAAAGCAGACAGTATACACATATCTCTGAGAAGATGGAACATCCCTTAATAAGGGTGGAGTGGGCCTTGAGTTGGTTCCCCATGAGTATCCCCCCTATAAAAAACAATATTAACCACCACATATTATCCCCCTTATTGTGTAGGTTATGACCCTTTTGGATTTACACCCCTGGTAGTTTTTGATAGAAGCCTAAAAACAGCAAGGATATCTTCGTGTACCTGAACAGGAAGGTAAGTAAAAGGTCAACAGGTAGTCAAGAGGTGTATAACCTATTTAATTTTATAGGGAGAGAAGAAATGATAAAATTTTCTCATAGGATAACCTCCATAAAACCCTCTGCAACCCTTGGTATAAATGCAAAGGCAAATGAACTTGCTGCAGCTGGCAAGGAGGTCATTAGTCTGGCAGTGGGACAGCCAGACTTTGCTCCTCCTCCCTCTGTAATAGAGGGGGCAAGAGATGCACTGGAGAAGGGACTCACCAAATATACAGCCGCGGCAGGTATGCCAGAGGTACGGGAGGCCATAGCTTCCTATTATAATTCCTTTTATGGGGCAGGGGTAGAAAAGGAGAACGTGATTATCACCAATGGGGGGAAACAGGGGCTCTACAACCTTATGCAGGTCCTTCTGGATGAGGGGGACGAGGTCCTCATCCCCGCTCCCTATTGGTTGAGTTATCCTGACATGGTCCTTCTTGCAGGGGCAAAACCAGTGGTGGTGCCCACGGAAGTGGAAAATAATTTTCTGGTAACCCCTCAAGAGTTGGAGAAAAAATATACCTCTGCCACAAGGATGCTCATCTTAAATACTCCCTCTAACCCCACAGGATGTCACTATTCCCAGGAAAAATTTGACGAGATATGTAAATGGGCACTCTCCAGGGGATTATTTGTGATCTCAGATGAGATATACGACCAGTTGGTCTATCCCCCTGCCACACCTACCTCCATATCAAAGTGGCTCAGGGAATATCCTGAGCATATAGCCATTGTAAATGGACTGGCCAAGAGCTTTGCCATCCCTGGATGGAGGGTGGGTTATGTAATCTCCCATGTGGAGGTGATAAAGAATCTCTCCAAGCTTCAGGGGCAGTCCACCTCTAATGTGTGTACCCTTGTTCAGATGGCCACCCTGCGAGCCCTCACCTCTGAGATGTCTTTTCTAGAGGAAAACAGAAAGAAATTTATGGAAAGACGTGATTACATAGTGGAGAGGATATCTTCATGGAGAGATGTGGTTTGTCCTGTCCCCACAGGTGCCTTTTATGTGTTCCCGCGGATGGATGCACTCTATGGGGGTGAGATCCAAAACTCTACTGCCCTGTGTGAGTACCTCCTGGAAGAGGCTGGGGTGGCCCTGGTCCCTGGGGTGGCCTTTGGAGACGATAGATGTATAAGATTTTCCTATGCAGTGGATATTGCGGTGTTAGAGAAGGCCCTGGATAAGGTGAATGAGGCCCTTAAAAGATTATGCTGAGACCTAGATTCAATCCTGACCCTGAACATCCCTTTCAACTGGCCAAGTTCCTCTCGTGGAGTTCTCTTATCCTCATAGTGGCCTCAGGACTTTTCCTGGTGGTTATTATAAGTAATTATGCCAGAGAAACAGTGGTAAAAAAGAATGAAAAGTTTGCTCGTCTTCTGGCAGAAAATTTAAATCATCAGATATATCAAAGATTTATTCTGCCCACGGTCCTGGGTTTTGGAAAGGTAGAGCTTAAACAAAAGGCCCAGTATGAGAGACTGGATCTGGTGGTTCACTCCACCATCCATGGTTTTAAGGTCTTGAATGTAAAGATATATGACCTCAATTCTACAATTGTATATGCCCTGGATTCCTCTTTGGTGGGGAAGAAGACCAGGGATAGGGCCATAAAGGAGGCGGCAGAGGGAAAGATATTATTTAAGGTGGTGAAGTCCCCCCATTCTTCTCTGTGGCCCTTTAAGTTAAAGCCTCGTTCTGTGATATTAAGGACCATATACCCCTTGAGGATAGAGAGGGAACTCTTTCCCAAAAATGAGGGGGAGATAATAGGTATCCTGGAGTTTTCTCAGGATATTACCTCGGATTACGAGACCATTTATTATTTCCAGTTGTTGATTACTGTAGTAGTTTTTTTCTCTTCCTTTATTCTTTTTGTCCTATTGTATGTGGTGATCCTTCGGGCAGACAAGATAATCCTGGAGAGGATAAGGGAGAAGGAAGAGCTGGAGAGGGTGATATATCAGAATGAGAAATTGGCATCCATGGGTAGGATGGTTGCCACAATCTCTCACGAGATAAAGAACCCCTTGGGTATTATTCAGAGCAGTGCAGAGATGTTGAGCAAGAAGTTCAGTAGGCAGGACACTGCCATTGCCCGGCTTGCCCGTGCAATATATGAGGAGGCCATGCGTCTTTCCTCCATTGTGAATGATTTTTTGGATTATGCGCGTCCCAAGGAGCCCAATGAAGAGGATGTGGACCTGCGGGAGATTATAGACAAGTGTATAGGTTTTTTGAGGGCCTCCATAGGGGATAGGGACATAGAATTTCAGGTGAAACTTCCCCCCTCCCTCCCCTTCACAGGGGACAAGGACCTTCTCTACAGGGCATTTTTTAACATCCTGAACAATGCCATTGATGCGGTGGGCCAGAGGGGAAGGATAGTGGTATCCCTGAAGGACTCCACTATCTTTATAAAGGACTCTGGTGTGGGTTTTGACCTTTCTTTTAAGGATAAGTACCTGGAACCTTTTTTTACCACAAAGGCTTCAGGCACTGGACTTGGCCTTCCCATTGCCTATAATATATTTAAAAGTCATGGAATAGAGATGGACCTGGCAAATGAGGACGGGGCAGTGGTGATACTGAGGCTTCCACCAGAGAAATATCCGAAAAGGGGAGGAGGTTAGAGGATGTCAGGTGCCCATATCTTGGTAGTGGACGATGAGAAGAATTATCTCTTACTCCTGGAGGCCCTCCTCTCAGAGGAAGGATATGAGGTCACCACCATGCAGGATGCAGAGATGGCATATATGTTTTTGAAGGAGTCTGAGGTGGATGTGATAATCACCGATGTGAAGATGCCGGGGATGAGTGGCCAGGAACTCCTGGAGAGGGTAAAGAGGGAATTCCCCCATATCCCGGTGATAATTATGACTGCCTATGGCTCGGTGGATGGGGCAGTGGAGGCCATGAAGTGTGGTGCCTTTGATTACATTAATAAGCCCTTTTCCAATGATGACCTCATCCTATCTGTAAAGGGGGCGGCAGAGATGAGCCGGGCCCACAGGAGAAATAGATTGCTCCAGGAGTCTCTGGAGAATTCTCATTCCCTTCATCACATAATTGGCAAGGGTAAGGCCATATCACAGGTCCTGGAGATGATAAAAAAGGTTGCCCAGGCCAATGCTACTGTACTTATCACAGGGGAATCTGGGACAGGTAAGGAACTGGTGGCCAGGGCCATCCATTTTACCTCTCCCAGAAAGGATGGTCCTTTTGTGGCCATAAATTGCACTGCCTTAAATCCAGGCATCCTGGAATCTGAGTTATTTGGTCATGAAAAGGGCTCCTTTACTGGGGCCATAGCCCAGAAAAGGGGAAAGTTTGAGCTTGCCCATGGGGGTACTCTTTTTCTGGATGAGATAGGAGAATTTCCCCTTGAACTTCAGCCAAAGCTCCTCAGGGCCATCCAGGAGCATTCCTTTGAAAGGGTGGGGGGAACAAAGACCATAAAGTGTGATTTCAGGATAATTGCCGCCACAAATAAGGACCTGAAAAAGGAGGTGGAGGATGGAAGGTTCCGCGAGGACCTGTATTATCGTTTGAATGTGGTTAATATTCATCTTCCTCCGTTGCGGGAACGAACCGAGGACATTCCCCTGCTGGTGGCGCATTTTTTAAGGAAATATTGTAAGGAAAATAATAAGGAGATAAGTGGATTTTCCCCTGAGGCCATGCAGATATTAACTGCATATCCCTGGCCAGGCAATATTCGTCAACTGGAGAATATCATAGAGAGCTGTGTGGTCCTATCCCAGGGGAAGATAATAGGGGTGGAGGACCTCCCCCCGGAGATAAAAGATGAATCTATTCAATTTAAAAGTGCCATTGACCTGTTACCAGAGAATATAAATCTCAGTGAGGCCCTGGAAAAGATAGAAGCGGCCCTTATAAGACGGGCCCTTGTAAAGAGCAATTTTGTCCAGGTAAGGGCCGCTAAAATGCTTGGTATTTCCAAAAGTCTTCTCCAGTATAAGCTGAAGAAATATAACATATCTCCACGACCCTAGGAAATCGTGTCATGTCTCTTCCTTCCCATCCGGTGGAGCTATTTATAAGGGATTTAAAACACTCAAGGCTCTTTGAGGACCAGATAATATATCATGGGGTGGAGCCTGAAAAAGAGGAGGTCATGGAGGCCATCCCTGGATTCCTCTCCCCCCTATCCAGGTCCCTTTTGGAGGCTATGGGGATAGAGGGTCTCTATAGCCATCAGGTTAAGGCCCTCTCCCTCATCCGTGAAGGAAAGGATGTGGTTATTGCCACTCCCACTGCAAGTGGAAAGACCCTTATCTATCATTTGGCCACCCTTGAGTCTTTCTTTCGTGATCCTGAGGCCACGGCCCTGTATTTATTTCCTTTAAAGGCCCTTGCTAGAGACCAGTTAAAGGAGTTTGATAGGCTGGTTAAATATCTACCAGGGGATGGGCCTCTCCCTTGGGCCTCGGTTTATGATGGAGATACTCCCAGTGAGGAAAGAGGTCGTATCAGAAAGGAATGTCCCAATGTTGTGATGACAAATCCAGATATGCTTCATCTGGGTATTCTCCCCAATCACCAGCGATGGCACAGATTCTTTATGCACCTTTCCCACATTGTGGTGGATGAGGTGCATACCTATCGTGGAATAATGGGGTCTCATATGGCGTGGGTGTTTCGTCGCTTGATTAGAATATGTAATCTTTATGGGGCATATCCCCGTTTCATCATCTGCTCTGCCACCATTGGAAACCCCCGGGAACACTCCTGTAGTCTTATTGGTAGGGATGTGGAGTGTGTGAGTAAAAGCGGTGCAGGGAGGGGAAAGAGGCATTTTATTTTTATAAATCCCCTTCTTTATGGGGCCCCCCGCGCGGGTTTTATTTTATTACAGTCTGCCCTTCATCGGGATATACGTACCATTGTCTATACCAATTCCCGGAGGGTAACAGAATTAATTGGAGCCTGGTGTAAGCAGAGGCTTTCCAGATTTGCAGATAGGATAGGGGTATATAGGGCTGGCTTTTTGCCTGAGGACAGGAGAAAGATAGAAAAAGCTTTAAATAGCGGTAGGTTGAGGGCAGTGATATCCACAAGTGCCCTGGAGGCGGGGATAAATGTGGGTGGACTGGATATGTGTGTGCTTGTGGGATATCCTGGCTCAATTATGGCCACCTATCAGAGGGCTGGCCGTGTGGGAAGGGAAGGTAATGTGAGTGCGGTGATTTTGATAGCTGGAGAAGATAATCTGGACCAGTACTTTATGAAATATCCCCAAGAGTTTTTTTCCCTCTCCCCTGAACATGTGACCATAAATCCATATAATGAGAGGATAATGGAGATGCATCTGTTGTGCTGTGCCGCTGATATGCCCGTGAAAAGGGGGGAGTCTATTCTGGATCATCCCCGTGTGGGGGCATGTATATCCAGGCTCCTTAAAGATAAGAGGCTGGTGGAGAGGGAAGGTTCTCTCTTCTGCACAGAGGGAGGTATTCATCAAAGGGTGAATCTGAGGGGAATGGGAAGTCCCCTTGTGATAAGAGAGACCTCTGGAGAGATAATAGGGGAGATTGATCTTGTGCGGGCCCACAGGGAGACCTATCCTGGGGCTGTATATCTCCACAACACCCTCTCATATGTGGTGCAGGAGATGGATGTGCCTGGTAGAGAAGTGGTGTGCGAAAAGAGGGATGTGAAGTATTTTACCCGTCTGTGTATTGTAAAACATACCAGGATACTTGAGGAAATGGAGCGGAAAAGGGTGGGAGAGGTGGAGGTGGGATATGGTCGCCTTGAGATTACAGAGGAGTTTCCAGGATATGAGCGGAGACGTATAAAGGACCAGAGCCTTCTGGGTTTTTGTCCCCTGGAGATGGACCCCCTGCTCTTTGAGACAGAGGGGTTCTGGATAGAGTTTCCCCTCAGTTTAAGAGAAGATGCAGAAAAGAGGTTTCTTCACTTTATGGGGGGAATCCATGGACTGGAGCATCTGTTTATAGGGGTAATGCCCCATCTGGTATTAGTGGATAGAAATGATATAGGGGGGATATCTATCCCTATGCATCCCCAGATCTCCTCTCCTGCAGTGTTTGTGTATGATGGAGTGGCGGGGGGGATCGGTATAAGTAGGGAGGTGTTTTCCAGGATAGAAGACCTCTTTGACCTCTCCTATAAGGTGATTTCTCAGTGCGAGTGTGAGCTGGGGTGTTTTAGGTGCATATATTCCCCCAGGTGTGGATCTGGAAATCGTCCCCTGGACAAGTCTTGTAGCCTTTTTCTCCTCTCCTCTTTGTGGAAGAAGGAGGGGGACATAGAGCACAGCAGAGATAGAAGAATATATGTAAATGTGTCTTCTGGGGATGATTTTGGGGTGCTGGACATAGAGACGCAGCGTTCTGCGCGGGAGGTTGGAGGGTGGCAAAACGCCGCTGGGATGAGGGTAAGTTGTGCAGTACTTTATATGAGTGATAGAGACGAAATTAGGGTCTTTACTGAAGAGGAGGTCCCTGATCTAATAGAGATACTCATGGGCTTGTCCCTGGTGGTGGGCTTTAATATCCTGGGGTTTGACTATCGGGTACTTGCCCCTTACTCCCCTAAGGGACTTTCCTCTATCCCAACCCTTGATATGCTAAGAGACATTCACCTGAGACTGGGATATAGGGTCTCTCTGGATAATATAGCCCGAGCCACACTCAACATTTCCAAAAGTGCCAATGGGATGCTGGCCCTTAAGTGGTGGAAGGAGGGGAAGATGGATAAGATAATCCAGTATTGTAAACGGGATGTGGAGATAACCAGGGACGTGTTTCTTTTTGGCAGGGAAAAGGGGTTTATCTATTTTACCAATAAATCAGGATCCAGGGTGAGACTGGAGGTAAATTGGAATACAGTCACCAGGGGTAGGAGATAATATGGAGAGGATAAGACTGGGTATTGTGGGTGTTGGACACCTTGGCAGATTCCATGTGAAGGTGGCCAGGGAGATAGATTGTATTGAGGTGGTGGGGATCTATGATATAGACCCCAAGAGGTTGGAGGAGATATCCAGAGAATTTTCTGTAATTGCCTTTGAAGACATGGACTCACTCCTTGAGTTATGTGATGCAGTGAGCATAGTGGTGCCTACACATTCCCATTTTTCTGTTGCCAGAGAGGCCATTGGTCGGGGAATCCATGTGTTTATTGAAAAGCCCCTTACCTCCACAGTAGAGGAGGGAAAGCTCCTGGTTGAGATGGCCCGGGAGAAGGGAATAAAACTCCAGGTGGGTCATATAGAGAGGTTCAATCCCGCCTTTTTGTCCCTTAAAGGTATTAAACTCTCTCCCATGTTTGTGGAGGCCCATAGACTGGCCCGCTTCCATCCCAGGGGACTGGATGTGAGTGTAATTTTGGACCTTATGATCCACGATATTGACATTGTGCTCACACTTATCCCCTATCCCCTCTGTTCCCTCCATGCGTGCGGAGTGCCAGTGATCTCTGCGAGCGAGGATATTGCAAATGTAAGGATGGAATTTGAAAATGGGGCGGTGGCCAACCTCACAGCGAGCCGTATCTCTGCCAAGGACATGAGGAAGATGAGGCTGTTTCAGAAGGACCAGTATATTTCCATAGACTTTCTAGAGAAAAAAAGCGAGATATTTTCCCTGGAAGGTGTTGATGCCTTAAGGGAGGAGGGGTTCTCTGTGACCTCTCTGGGAGAAATAGGGATTTCTCCTCTTAAAAGGACCATTTATATGGTGCATCCTCCTAGGGTAGAGATAAACTCGTTGAAGATGGAGCTTGGAGAGTTTGCCCGCTCCATCCTCCTTGACCTGGAAGAGGTGGTAAGTGGGGAACAGGCACTTTACTCGCTGGAGGTGGCCCACAGGATATTGAGAGAGATAAAAAGGCCCGATAGTTATTTAAGAGAAGGGGATTTGACAAGTAAGGGCTAATTCCTTACACGGGATAATTACGTCTTTTCTTTAACCCATTTAATACAGGATCAGGATTATGAAGAAGAACTACATCTTGTTTCTCATCCTTGGAGTGGTGATGGGAGTAGCCATGAGTTCCTTTGGTCTGTGGTTGTATCTAACTGCACACATGCCCTACCGTATCTCATGTGATAACATCACTCTCTCTGATCTCAAGGCAGAAATCCCTGCCCGCTTTCCTGCGGATACGCAGATCTCTTCTATTAGACGGGTGAAGGGGATGTGTGAGGTTATAGTTCAGGCACGGGGGAGGCTCCTCCCCATCTATCTGGGAAAGGACTTTGCACTGGTGGGGCAGCTCTTTTCCCATAGGAAAAATATTTCATCCCGCGGCATAAAAGAGATGATGGCCAGGACCTCCAGGCAAAGAAAACAGATCTTTTTAAAATCCAGGGCTCAGATTGATTCTCTGGTCTCCTTTGTGGTAAAACCCTATCCCCATACCAGGCACGTCATTTATCTTTTTACTGATCCCCTATGTCCCTTTTGTCACAGGGTGGATAGGGCACTTCCCTCCCTTGCCTCCTCCACGAACTCCACCATCAAGATAATCTTTTATCCTGTCCATATTCCCCAAGGAGAAAAGGTAGCAAGCGGAGTGATCTGTTCAGGTATAGGTGTGGAGAAGTATCTTTCCCTTACCAGGAAACAGCGGAACTCCTATGCCAGGTATGTGTGTGAAAAGGGCAGGGAGAGGGTAAAGGCCGCAGTAAAGATGGCTGAGAAACTGGGGATAAATTCTGTCCCCAGGTTTATCCTGGAGGATGGAACCCAGGTGGTGGGGGCAAATCTCCTCAGGTTAAAGAGGGCAATTGCCCGTCTTTCTAAACACGGCTCCAGCTAGAGAGGTGATTATGGTAAAGAGGTTCTGGATAGGAGAGCATCACAAGCGTATTGTCTCCAAAAAGACCCTGCTTAAGGTTATGTCCTATCTGGATTCTCATGATCTACATACCCCCTTGCTCCTTATGGATGGGGAGAAGATTGTAGAAAATGCAAAAAAGGTGGGACAGTTCCTGGGGGGAAGGGCCTTTTATGCGGTAAAGGCAAATGGAGATAAAAAGGTGTTATCCCTTTTAAGGGATGTGGATATGGGCTTTGAGATAGCCTCAGAGGGGGAGTTGGAGCTTCTTGCCTCTGTGGGGGTAGAGCCAGAGAGAATAATCACTAGCAATCCCATAAAGTCCGTGGGCTTTATAGAGGCCTTGTTTCATTATGGTGTGAGATATTTTGTATTTGATTCTGCTTCGGAACTGGAGAAACTGGAGAAATACGCACCTGGCTGTAGGGTATATATTAGACTTTCAGTCCCAAATGAGGGGGCTGAGTGGCCACTTAGCAAAAAGTTTGGAGTGGAGCTGGAAGATGCCCTATCTCTTATGAAAATGGCCCATAAAAATAAGAAGGTAGTGCCTGTGGGTATTACCTTCCACGTGGGTTCCCAGTGCCTTAATACCTATAATTGGTGTATTGCCATTGATAAGGCCAGAAGATTGTGGGAGATGTGCAGAGAGGAGGGCATTTTTCTTAAGATGCTAAATATAGGGGGAGGCTATCCCATAAGCTATAGGCGGGTAGCACCCCGGATAGAAGAGGTGGAAAAGGAGATAATGGGGTATCTCAGGGAGAGGTTCCCCTCAGAGGTGGAGGTCTTTCTGGAGCCAGGGCGGGCAGTGGTTGGAGATGCGGGGGTGATGGTGAGCAGGATACTGGGAGTGGCCAGAAGGGGATTTGAAAACTGGCTCTATCTGGACGTGGGGGTCTTTAATGGGCTTATGGAATCCCTTGGGGGGATAAGATACTCCTGGATTCCCCAACAGCCATCCTCCTCTCCCCTTTCTGTGGAAGGGGAATCTGCCCTGGATGGATATCACCGGGGAACGGAGATGTTGTATAAAAAATGGACCGTAGCTGGGCCCAGTTGTGACTCCATGGATGTGATTGATAAGAATGTGGAGATGCCCTCTTCCCTGGAGGTGGGTTCCCTTATGCTCATTCCCTCAGCAGGGGCATACACGGTCTCTTATGCATCAGAGTTTAATGGTTTTCCAGTACCTGCAGTGGAAATAATTTAGGGAGGTGTATTATGATAAGATTTATGGAGAATGAACCCTTTTCTCCTATAAAATATCTATATGATGTGGAGAAGATTCTATATAAAGGGAAGAGTCCCTATCAAGAGATACTGGTGTTTGAAAGTGGAGACTTTGGGAGGGTCCTTGTCCTAGATGATATTGTTCAGCTTACAGAGAGGGATGAGTTTTTCTATCATGAGATGTTGACACATATTGCCATGCACACCCACCCCAATCCCAGAAAGGTGGCGGTAATAGGCGGAGGAGACGGGGGGTGTATAAGGGAGGTGCTCAGACACAGGTGTGTGGAAAAGGCGTATCTTATTGAGATAGATAGAAAAGTGGTGGAGATATCCCGCCAATATCTTCCCTTTGTCTCCTGTGCCTTTGAGGACCCTAGATTAGAGATCCACTTTTGTGATGGGGCTGAATTTATAAAGGAGAAGAAGGGGCTGGATGTAATCATCGTGGATTCCACTGATGCCATTGGTATGGCTAGAAGTTTATATAGCGAAGAATTTTTTGGGAATGTGAAGGATGCCCTGGGAGAAGAGGGGATATATGTATCTCACAGTGAGTCCCTTGGATTTCACAGGGAGATAGTTATAGAGGTGCAGCAGGGATTGAAAGAGATCTTTCCCATTGTGGACCTATATACCTTTCCCATCCCCACCTACCCTGGAAACTGGTGGAGCTTTGCAATAGCATCCATGAGACATGATCCCCGCACTCCCTTGAGACAATGGATAGGGGGCACTAGGATATATGATGGAGAGGTGCATCGCTGGTGTTTCCTTCCCCCAGGTCTCTATAAGAGGATAATGGAGAAGGAGATCTCCTGGTGACCTTGTGGAAGGGGGTGAAGAAAGTGGTTAATGTGGTAGGGGGGAATGTGGGGTGGATGCGTTTGTAGCTGTTGTGGTGTTTTTGGTCTTTGCCTTTACATTTATAAATGGGTTTCATGATGGTTGTAATGTGGTGGCCACTATTATTGCCTCAAGGTCAATGTCTCCAGATAAGGCCCTTTTTTGGGCCTCAATATCAGAATTTATGGGGGCGATGTTGCTTGGCACTGCAGTTGCGACCACCATAGGGAAGGGCATAATTTCCCCAGAGGCCTTTCCTCCCAATTCCCCTGTACCCATCTTGCTTATCCTGAGTGGGATAACCTGTGCCATTGTATGGGACCTCATTACCTGGCTCTTTGGTCTCCCTTCCAGTTCTTCCCATGCCCTCATTGGGGGACTTACAGGTGGGGGGCTTGGGGCATTTGGATTCTCTGTGATAAACTGGAATATCCTCTTCTATAAGGTAATTGTGGTGATGTTTGTTACTCCCATAATAGGCATGGCCGCGGGATACCTCCTCACTCGCATGAGCTTTACTCTGCTTGCAGATTGTCATCCCCGCATCAATAACTGGATAAAGAGGATCCAGTTTTTGAGCATGTGTTTTTTAGGTGCCAGTCACGGGACCAATGATGCCCAGAAGTCCATGGGCCTTATTGCCCTTATTCTTGCTGGATATGGAGTAATAGGGCATTTCTTTATCCCCTGGTGGGTGATGTTTGGATGTGCCCTCTCTATCTCCCTTGGGGTCTCCTCAGGGGGGTGGAGGCTCATCAGGACTGTGGGTTTCAGGATCTTTAAGTTGGAGCCCATCCATTCTTTAAATGCCCAGATGGCCGCAGGTGGCATTATTTATCTCTCGGCCTTGTTTGGGAGTCCTGTGAGTACATCCCAGATAATGAGTTCTTCTGTGATGGGGGTGGGAGCGGCCCATAAATTTAAGGAGGTGAGGTGGATAGTGGCCAGGGATATCCTGTTGGCGTGGCTTATTACTATCCCTGTGGTATGTGTGGGGGCGGTGCTCTTTTACTGGGCCCTTGCCTCAGTGCTTCATGTGCCCCAGAGCAGTTTTCATGACCTCCTTAAATGGATGAGGCATGTGGCGGGAGGTATCTATGTTTTTTAGACGCCAGCGGAAAAAGAGGGATTTTTTTGAATTGCTCTGCCTTCAGATGGAAAATATATATGATGGGGTAAAGGTGCTGGACTCCTTTTTTCATACGGGTGAAGGGGATGCCAGTGAGCGTCTGTGCGAACTGGAACACCAGGCGGATGATTTCCGTCGTTTTATAATAGATGACCTGAATCAGACCTTTATCACCCCCATAGACCGCAAGGACATTTATTCCCTTTCCCGCTCCATAGATGATATAATTGATATCTCAAAGGCCATTATAGAGGAGATAGAGGTATTTGAGGTGATACCCAACCAATATATGCGTATGATATCCACTACCTTAAAGCACGCCACCTCCAAACTTTACGACTCTATTGGTCATCTCAAGGATAGGCCCAATCTCTCCCAAGAGGCCGCTATTCGCTCCAACCTCCTCCTCAACAACATGGAGCACCTGTATTTTGAGGCAATAAAGGACCTTGCTGAATCTGGAAGGGATATACCGGAATTATTTAAATTAAGGGAGGTCTTTCACCGTCTCCTAGACCTATCCAGGGCCATAAATTCTGCCAATAATATCCTGTTGGATATTATAATAAAGACCTATTAGGAGAGGTAGGGGCATGACTGCGCCAGTGGTGGTGGATGTGTCATCCAGGGATGGGGGACAAAAGCTTTATCAATTTATTGAAAAATATGTAAACAAGCAGGTGCCCCGTTCTGCAATAATGAAATGGATACGCACAGGTCAGGTAAGGGTGGACGGTAAGAGGGCAAAACCCTTTCAAAGGATTAAGCAGGGGCAGCAGATTCGCATTCCCCCATACAGGGTGGAGGGGGATTCTCCACTAATTGAGGGAAGGGACCACTCCAGTAATCCTTTTTTGCTGAGGATAGTATATGAAGACCCTCAAGTTATGGTACTGGTAAAGCCCCCCAATCTTCCCACCCAGCCAGGAAGGGCCATCAAGGATAGTGTATATCACAGGTTGAAGAGACAATACCCTAGGGAGACGCCATATCTAGTTCACAGACTGGATAAGGAGACCTCTGGGTTGTTATTGGTGGCGAAGACCTATTCCTATCTAAGATACCTACAGGGGTTGTGGAAGGAGAACAAGATAAAAAAGGTATATCTGGCCTGGATAAGGGGAGAACCCAGGTGGAGGGAATGGACCAGATTGAGGGATGTGTTTGTGGAGGAGAGGGATGGTAGGCAGAAAGAGGTAAGGGCCATAGCTTTTGTAAGGTCCCTGGAGGTGAGAAAGGGAAGGAGTCTTGTTGCTGTATCCCTTGTAACAGGAAGAAAACATCAGATAAGGAGACAGATGGCCACAAGGGGGATGCCTATAATAGGGGAGAGACGCTATAGCCATGTGCCATGTGGGCAGGGGTTATTACTTCACTCCTGTCTACTTGCCTGGGACACTATACACCTTATCTCCATACCGCCTTGGTTCGGGGAATACAGGGTGGATAAGGAGATAATGGGGCATATTTATCCCCTTCCATGAGTGACTTGCAATCCCCTCTGGCCTTTGATAATGCTGGGATATGAAAGGTGATGTAAGGGCAGGAGATCTGCTTCCATTTAACAGGTCCAGGGTGTGTCTGTGTTGTGGTATCCCTTTGGAAAAGGGGCGAAAGAGATATTGTTCTTCCAGGTGTAGGGAAGAGTTTCTCTTTAAACTGGGATGGTTTAACAACCTCTTGAGGGCCCTCAATACCAGATATGCCACCTTCTTCTTTACTCCCTCTGTGCTTTCCCTAAATGTGCTTCCCTTTGAATCGGAGGATGTGTTTTCCTTCTTTTTTGAGAGGAGAAGGGGGGTAAAACCTGCAATTGATATGGAGCGCATGGTATTTCACCTGGGTGAGATGTGGTGGTCCTTCTTGAGACAAAAGGGAAGTAGGGAAGAGGCCTCCCGGTGTCTCTTGCTCAAAGGACATAAAAGGATATTTTCCTTAAAGAGTATCTCTCCTCGCATATATACAGGTGTGTGCGGTGTGGGAAAGGAGCTTATGTTTTTAAGGTTGACGCGAGAGGAATTGCTTAGATGTAGGGACCCTTATTCTGTGGTTAAACAGGCATATAAGAGATGTGCCCTTGAAGTGCATCCTGATATGGGAGGGGACGAAAAGAGGTTTATTCAGATATACAACTCCTACCAAAGGCTCATCTCCTGGCTAAAGGCCCCTTCCCTTTATAGGCGAAAGGGGGTGCCAGGACACTGGTTTTTTGAACATGGCAGGAGCAATTGGTATTCTCCCCTATGAAGCGAAGATTTGAAGAATTTTTTTCCAGACTAAGGGAGATCACCCCTATTAAGACCCAGGCAGATCTTGCCAGAGAACTGGGAGTAGGGAGGGCCAGTATCTCTATTGCCAAGAACAAGGATGTGGTGCCCTCCAGATGGATATTTGAACTCAGTAGAAGATTTGGAATAAATCCCACCTATCTTATAGAGGGAAAAGGTGAGCCCTTTTTGTCAGGAGGGGAGGAGTGTATTCTAATTAAAAGGATGTCCCCTTCTCTGGAGATAAAGGAATGGGGAGAGTTAAAGACCTATGGAAGCAGATGGGGAAGGGGGGAGATCTTGTGGTTTGAGGTAAGGGTAAAGGGAATGGAACCCACCTTGAGTCGTGGGGACATTGCCCTTATAGAGCCATGTGAGGAGATAGAGACAGGGGAGGTATATCTTCTGTTATATAGGGGAGCCCCCCTGCTTAGAAGGGTGGAGCGCTATGGGGAAAAATTGCTTTTAATATCAGATAATGATAGGTATCCTCACCTTGAGGTGAGAGAGGGGGATGTGAAGATTATGGGTGTGGTGAGACATCTCATTAGGAGTCTTTAACCTGTGGAGAGGTTTTGATGGAAAGAGATTTTAAACAGGCATTGAAAGAGATTTCAGATGTAATAAAGTTTGAAATGTGGCTCAGATTTTATTTTGCGCGGCAGGGGGAAGATGAATCTGTGGAACTGGACGTTCCTGATGAGGTAATGGAACATATTGGAAAAAACTATCCCCTCCTCTATGAGCTTGCTAGGGACCTCAATCATATGGAAATAACCCCTGAGCTTTCTCAAAAACGGGTGATAAATTTTATTCTTACCAGATTGGAGGGCAAGAGAATAAGGCCCATGCTCATTCCAAGTGTATTGAATAGCAAAAGTTTTGAGATAGAGGTCTCAGTGTTTCACATGTGGGTAAAGGCTAACGAAGACCAGCTGGAAGAAGAGGTATATGACTTTAAGGAGTGGATGCAGCTGTTTGAGGGCTGGAAAAGGACTCAGAAGGGACAGGAACTGTTGAGCACCCTCCATAGTACCACCTCTGCCCACGAGAGTGAGGAACAATAAATCCTGGAGGGGAAGGCCCCATTTGAGAATTAGGTTGGTGGATCTCTATAACTTTAATTTATATCCCATCCCCCTCACGGTCTTTATGATCTCAGAATAGGGGTATAATTTGGTTCGTAGCCGGGTAATATGCGTATCTACTGTGCGACTATATCCCTCAAAATCATATCCCCACACCCGGTTGAGGAGATATTCGCGGGTAAGTATGCGTCCCCTACTGTTTATAAATTCCAGTAGGAGATTCATCTCAATAAGGGTGAGTTCCACCTCTCTACCATCCACATATACCTCCCTCTTTTCCATATCCACCTTGAGCCCCTCATATTGCCATATCCCACCTCCCCTTGTCATGGAGAGGGCCGAGCGTCGGAGTATTGCCTTTACCCTCAGGGCAAGTTCCCGTACACTAAAGGGTTTTACTACATAATCGTCGGCCCCTAACTCCAGTCCCACTATACGATCCACCTCTTCTCCCCTGGCCGTTAGGATAATAACAGGGAGGTTTCTGGTGGATGTGCTCCCCCTTATCTCCTTTAGTACCTCAAAACCGTCTTTTTCTGGTAGCATTATATCCAGGATTAGGAGGTCGTAAGGGGTCTTTGCTACCTTCTCCAGCGCACATACCCCATCTAAGGCCCTGTCCACCACATATCCTTCTCTCTCCAGATTGAATGCCACAAGATTTAAGATATCCTCCTCATCTTCCACTACCAGTATCCTCTTGTCTCCCATAATTTCCCTCCACCTTTAGGGTGGCATGATTATCTGCGATTATCAAACTGGCAATAGTGTTTTATGTTGATCCCCTTGGCAATGAACACTGCACTTTCTGCTATATTTGTGGCCAGGTCCGCAATCCTTTCAAATCGTCGGGCGATATTTATCACGTGGATACAGCTTTCAATGGCAGGGGAGGAATCCCTCATATATTCTATGGTTTCTTTTATTATCCTGGAATTTAATTCGTCAACCTGCCAGTCCATCCTGCACACCTCTGTAGCCAGGTGGGGGTCTTCTCTCACAAAGGATATAATGGATTTTTCCAGCATCTCAAAAGACTTTCTCCCCATGTCCTCTAATTTCAGATAGAGGGGAAGAGAGGGTCTTAGGCTCAGGGGTATAATGGCCTCACATATATTTGCGGACTCATCTCCTATTCTCTCTAAGTCAACGCTTGCCCTCATTGCCCCTACTATAAACCTCAGGTCTCTGGCCACAGGCCCTTCAAGGGCCAGTAATTTTATACATATCTCATCAATGGTTACCTCTAATTCATTTATTCTATAGTCTCCGTCTATGATGTTCTGGGCTTTGTCGCTGTCCATGGCAGAGAGGGCAGAGATGGTTTGCTCCAGGCTTTCCTGAACCAGGGATGCCATATTCAGAAGGGTCTTTTTTAATTCATTTAATTCTGTTTGAAAGTGGAGTATCATGTCTCCTCCTTAACCAAATCTTCCAGTTATATATTCTTCTGTCTGTTTTACCTTGGGACGGGTGAATATGTTTTCAGTGGTATCCATTTCTATAAGCCGTCCCATGAAAAAGAATCCTGTAAAATCAGAGACCCGCGCTGCCTGCTGCATATTGTGGGTAACTATTACAATGGTAAAATTTTCCTTTAAAGTAAAGATGAGCTCTTCTATTTTCTGGGTGGCAATGGGGTCCAGGGCAGAGGCAGGCTCGTCCATGAGAAGGACCTCTGGCTCCAGGGCAATGGCCCGGGCTATACAGAGTCTCTGTTGTTGTCCCCCTGACAGTCCCAGGGCAGATTTGTCCAACCGGTCCTTTACCTCGTCCCAGAGGGCGGCCATCCTGAGACTCTGCTCTACCTTTTCCTGGATATATGTGCGGTCTCTTATCCCATTTACCTTGAGTCCATAGGCCACATTTTCAAATATGGATTTTGGAAAGGGGTTTGGTTTTTGGAAAACCATTCCCACCCTCTTTCTTAGCTCCACCACATTTACCTCTGGATGATAGATGTCTTCTCCATCCAGAAGGAGCTTCCCTTCCACCCTGCTCCCATCAATGAGATCATTCATCCTGTTTATGCAGCGCAGAAATGTACTTTTTCCACATCCAGAGGGACCGATGAGGGCAGTGACCATATTTTCATAGATAATCATGTCAATCCCATGGAGGGCCTGAAAACTTCGGTAATAAAAGTTTAGCCCCCTTACCTCAATCTTTTCCTTTTTCCTGTGACCTGTCTTGCTCATTTCCTTTTTCCCTCTGTAAGGTGAACCAGATTATACATCCTCTGCCCCCTTCTTTTGGGGGACTTTCTACCCATATCTTTCCCCCCAGGCCAGATATGATATTTCTACATATGGATAATCCCAGTCCTGAGCCCTTGATACCTTTGGGTCTAAACCTCTTTACCTGATAAAATCTCTCAAATATCCTGGATTGTTCTGGTCCAGGAATTCCCGGCCCATTGTCCTTTACTCCCACCTTTATCTCCCCTTTGTTCTCTTCAATAACTATCTCTATCCTCCCTTTGGGGGAGAGAAATTTTATGCTATTATGAATGAGATTGTTAAATACAATAAGTAGCTTTTCCCTGTCTCCCACGGCAAAGATGTCCCTTTGAGGGGGCACAAACTCTATATCCTTTTCTCCTGCCATATCCTCATATTTGCTCCATGCCTCCAGGGATAACTCTTTTATATTTATCCTTTTCCGATGAAATTTTATCTTCCCTGATTCTATGCGTGCCAGATTTAGTATGTTGTCTATGAGATATACCATATCTTCAGTATTTTTTTGGATAATCTTCAAAAATTTTTTTATATCCTCTGGAGCGAGATTCTCATTTTCCAGAAGTAATTCTGTATAGCCTCGAATAGAGGTAAGAGGGGTCCTCAGTTCATGAGAGACATTTGCCACAAAATCTCTCCTCATATTTTCCACTTTTTTCTTGTCTGTTATGTCGTGAAATATGACAAGTGCAGATATGTTTCCATATTGATGTTTTGAAATTACTTTTATAGTATAAAAATTTTCTTTTATTTTTATCTCTACATTTTTAATGTCAATTTTTTTATTTAATGCATTTTC
>Ga0256914_1000326_pt1 | contig 46473 bp, 40 predicted proteins | sample HulkmetaG_FD_191571 | JGI IMG/M metagenome (GOLD analysis project Ga0256914, IMG submission 191571) | Hydrothermal chimney microbial communities from Main Endeavour vent field at the Juan de Fuca Ridge, Pacific Ocean - Hulk | ecosystem: Environmental > Aquatic > Marine > Hydrothermal vents ...
AAAATGGCGGATTTTTTTATTTATGGATTGGAGAAGGGGTTGGTGGAAAGGGATGATTGGAATAATTTAATTTCCAAAATTGATAATCATAGACTGTCTATAAATGAACTGGTTAGGGAGATGAGTCTTGGGGTTGGGAATCACAGATATTTTGTTTCCCAAAAGATGATTATTTCTTTCGTGGAGGCCTTACTGAAAGCCGGTTATAAAAAAGAGGCCTACGGTTTTTATAGAGCGCTTTACGAGAAAGAGCTTATAAACAACAAACAAGACGAAACAATGTCGGCGGTTATTGATACCATCAGATTGGCCATTTTAAAGTTGCTGGCGAAACATCTGTTTTGAAAGTTTAAGCGGAATGATAAAAAGACAAGAAGCTAAATCAATAGTATCCGGTATGATTAGTGATTTTGCTTAATTTACAACCGCTCCTTCCAAGATCAATAAAGCTTGTTGAGTGTTCTCTTGGTTGTTTGTGAGTGGTTGATTGTTTGTAGTTGTTAAGTTTAAGTCCTTTTTTTATTGCAAGTTGAAGATTTGCAAGAAGTTTTTGGGGAAAAGGGAATATTATTTAATAATTTGCGGTTTGTGGTTTCCGAGAACGCAATGGAGAGTGTGGACGGATTATTTGCCAACCAGCTTGAAAATATCGAGCCCTTGAAAAGAAGAGATTTGGAAACTGTTTCTTGTCTAGCAGAGGAGTCTCTTGAGAGTAAATCTAAGATATAATTCTAAAATTGACGAAGATTGGCCAAAGTGATACAATGGCGGTAAATGAGTTAAAAATAAAAAAATAAAAAAAGTTGATAAATGTTGGATTTTTTGTGGTCCGATTTTAACCGAATAAAGATAATTTATATTTTTTTTGTTTTTGTTTTTTTCTGGTTGGTAATGCAACGACCGAGTAATAATCGTGATTGGGAAGTTGGTCAAGAAAGATTGCCGGAAATAATTTTTATTGGTGATGCAGTAAAAATAAATAATTATAGAAATTTTCTTTGGAGAAAAGATGGTACTGTGGAAAAAAGATATGAAACAAAGATTTTTAAAATTGATGAAATAAATTCAGTTGATGTTTTAATTTCTCATTTTGCCAAAAATGAGGGTTTGGCGCATATTTTTTTGAGTTTTGGAACCGTTTCCGGTGAGCATATTGTTATTTCTGTGGAAAGCAGAAGGGAGATTGGTGAGAAATTTTCTCCACTGTTGGGATTGTTGCGTCAGTTTGAAATCATTTATATTGTCGGTTCGGAGCGTGATTTAATTGGTTTGAGAACCGATGTTAGGGAAGGGGAAAGGGTTTATCTTTATCCGACTGTAGCACCTCCGGAAAAAGCGCAAGCCTTGTTTAGGGAATTTGCTCGGGAAATTAATTCTCTTCATCTAAAACCAAAGATCTATAACACTTTATTCCGTAATTGTACCAATGAGATTACAAGGAAGGTGGAGACGGTTACTGATTTGAATTTTCCTTTTTCTTGGAAGACGGTTATGCCCGGATATTTTGATGAAGTTTTGTATGAGATGAAGCTCATTCCTCACAATAAACCTTTCTCAGAAATTAAGAAGGAGCATTTGATTGATAATGGAAAAGTGGATTATTTGGCTGATGATTATTCTGAGCAATTAAGGAAAATAATCAAAAGAGAATAGTTGACTTGAGATTTCGATAGTTGGTTTAAATTTGTAGTGAAAATTGACTTAAATGTTGCAAGATGTTACATTTAAATTGTGAAAATAATGGAGTTATTTAAAATTTAAAACAATGAAATTTAGTTACAGTTGGTTAAAGGAGTTGTCAAAAACAAATAAATCTGCCGAGGAGGTGGCGGAGTTGTTTTTGACGCACAGTTTTGAGGTGGAGGGGATTGAAGATTTGGCCAAGGGTTTGGATAAGGTGGTGGTTGGAGAAGTTTTAACGGTGGAAAAGCATCCGGATGCCGATCGTCTCAATGTAGCGAAAGTAAATGTTGGAAAAGAAAACGGCGGTGAATTGCAAATTGTTTGTGGAGCGCCGAATTTGGCGACGGGGCAAAAAGTGCCGGTGGCTTTGGTGGGAGCGAAGTTGATTACCAAAGATAAGGATGGAAAAGAGCAGGAATTTGAAATTAAGCAAAGCAAAATCAGAGGCGTGGAATCTTTCGGAATGATTTGCGCCGAGGATGAATTGGGGGTTGGTGATGATCACGAGGGTATTATGGTTTTGGATGGTGATGTGAAAATTGGAGAGGATTTTGCGGAATATCTTGGTTTACGGGACAAGGTTTTAGATATTGATATTTTGCCAAATCGGGGACATGATTGTTTGTCTTATCGGGGAGTGGCGTTGGAATTGCAGGCTTTGGAAGGTAATAAAGCCGGTGATATGAAAGATGAGATACAAATAAACTTGAAATCTCAATTTTCGGGCGATAATGATTTGAATGTCAAAATTGATACTCCGAGTTGCGCGCGGTATGCGGGAGTGAGGATTAAAAATATAGAAATTAAGCCATCGCCGAGGTGGATGCAAGCAAGACTGAAGGCGAGTGGAGTGAAGCCGATAAATAATGTGGTGGACATTACCAATTATGTGATGTTGGAAACCGGGCAACCATTGCATGCTTTTACCGTTACTCGGTCGCAGGTTGATGGAAGTGAAAGTGTGGTTTGGGAAAATCCGGAAATCGTGGTCCGGCAAGCGAAGGAGGGAGAGAAGATTGTTTTGTTGGATGAGCAAGAAATAGAGTTGACAAAAGATGACATTGTAATTACCGATGGTCAAAGGCCGATTGCTTTGGCGGGAATTATGGGCGGATTGGATAGTGGTGTGCAACCTGATACAACTGAAATTATTTTGGAGGGAGCGAATTTTAATTCTGTTAATATTCGTTTTACCAAAAGAAGATATAACATAGATTCCGATGCCGGTTATCGTTTTGAGCGAGATATTGATCCCAATTTGGTTGATGAAGGGTTGGGACGAGCGGTGGAGTTGATTAAGGAATTGGCAGGCGGAGAGGTGTTTGGTGTAACTGATGTTTATCCGGAACCGGTAGAGCCGTGGACGGTGGATTTGCGTTTGGATTATGTTCGGCGTTTATTGGGGGTGGATATTTCAGAAGAGAAAGTGAAAAATATTTTGGAGAGATTGGGAATTACCGTTTCACAGTCGCAGACTGACGCGGATCAAACACCGGCTGACGCGGAAAAAGAGAATCAAGAAAAAAATAATTTAATTTGTACCATTCCCACCAGACGGCGGGATTTGCGAACGGAAGAAGATTTAATTGAAGAGGTGGGACGAATTTATGGGTATGATAAAATTAAACCGGTTGCTTTGAGGGAAGCGGTGCGTAGTCCCCATCGTAATGAACAAAGATTTTTTGAGCGAAGAATAAAGGATATTGCGGTGCAAAGCGGTTTCTCGGAGATTCGTAGTTATTCTTTTCATAGTGAAAAGGATGCGGAAGTATTGGGCTTAAAGAGGTTGAGACATATTGAACTGTTAAATCCCGCCAGTCCGGAACAGCAAATGTTGCGTAATACTTTGGCGATTGGAGTTCTGAAGGCCGGCAGAAAAAATTTGAGTTATTTTAAGGAAGTAAGAGTTTTTGAGATAGGTAAGGTTTATAAAGTTGTGAATGATGAAGTTTTACCGAAAGAAGTTTTATCTTTTGCCGGTGGTGTTTTCAGTAAAGGGAAAAATGGTGAACAATTTTATGAGATGAAGGGGTTGTTGGATACGATTTTGGAAAGCTTTGGGATTAGTGATTGCTATTACGATGATATTATTAGCGACGAAGAGCGGTCTAAAGGAATGCCGGAACTACATCCTTCTCGGCAGGCGTTGTTGAAAACTTCTTCCGGTGTAGTCTTGGGTTGGTTAGGTGAAGTAAATAAAAAAACCGCCAAGTATTTCGGTTTGAAAAATACACGGGGAGCAATTTTTGAAATAGAAGTTGACAGGTTGCGAGCTGAACAGAGGAAAGTGATATCTTTTCAGTCTTTGCCGAAATTTCCGTTCGTGGAGCGAGATTTGTCTATGATTGTGCCGGAGAAATTAAAAGTTGGGGAAGTACAAGGTGCATTGTTTAGGGCCGGTGGAAAATTATTGCGAGATGTGGATTTATTTGATTTGTATCAAAATAAAGAAACCGGCGAAAAATCAATGGCGTTTCATTTGGTTTTTGGCGATAAAGAAAAAACTTTAGAGAGTAAAGAAATTGACGGAGTGGTGGAGGGTATTGTAAAAACTTTGGAGAATGAATTGGGAGTGCAAATACGAAAATAATTAAAATGAAAAATCTACTAATTAAAATTGGTAAGGTCATCGCTCTTTTTCAGAGAGGTTCTTTTGGGGGTGAAATGAGAAGTTTGGGGGAGAAGACTTGGCGATTATTGAACTTGTTTTTAAATTTTTCCGGTGGGAAAGTCGTTTTTGTTGTTGGTGGGTTGGGTGATTCGGCAATGTATCGGGGATTTAATGTGGCGGAAGAGTTATCTTTTCAGGGTGTAAAGGCGACCATTCTCTCTATTGACGATCCTTTGCTGTTCTGGAAAATAAAAAAATTTAAAATTGTTGTTTTGGTGAAAATAGTTGATTGGCAAAAGGGGCGGAAGATCTTGCAATTGGCCGATGAGTTGAACCAAAAAGTTCTTTATGATACGGATGATTTAGTTTTTATTGGGGAATTGTTTAAGCAAACTGAAGCTTATCGGAATTTTAATACTTGGCAAAGAAAACAGTATGCCGAAAATGGTATGGAGAAAATTTTGGCGAGTAAGGAAGTTAGGGCAATAACTACGACGACCAATTTTTTGAAAGAAAAATTACGGAGATTTGAAAAGAAAGTTTTGGTGGTTGAAAATAAATTATCTCAACGGGATTGGCAATGGGCGAAGGAGGCGCGGAAAAAATATATTCAAAGATTATCTACTTCGGATAACGAAGGGGGAGTTGCCATTGGTTATTTCAGCGGTTCCGTTTCGCATAATAGGGATTTTAAAACTATTGAGCCTGTTTTAAGGGACATTCTAAGCAAAATGCCTTTTGTTAATTTGTGTCTGGTTGGTTATTTGGATATAGAAGATGATTTTTATCGAGACTTTAAAAGTCAAATCAGGCAACTGCCTTTTGTTTCTCGGCGAAAACATTTTCAAAATATTGCCAAAGTTGATATAAATTTAATTCCTTTGGAGATGAATGATTTCTGTCAGGCAAAATCGGCAGTGAAGTTTTTTGAGGCCGGAGCAGTGGGGGTTCCATCGGTGGCGGTTCGCAACCAAACTTTTTCCGAGGCAATCATTGATGGGGAAACGGGTTTTTTGGCAATGGAAAAAACCGAATGGGCGGAGAAATTGAATAAATTGATTGTTGATCGGGAGTTGAGAATTAATATGGGACAGAGTGCCAGAAAAGTTGTTTCTGAAAAATATCTTACCATTAACGGTGATAAGGAATATTGTGATTTTTTGGATAACCTTGAAAGCAGTTAAAGTCTCTTTAATTTATGAGGAAATATTTTGAGCAGGTGGTCTTGGTGGTTATTTTGTTCGCCTTTTTTCTTAGGGGTATTTTTTTGGTGAATGTTTTTCCGATTTTTGTTGGACAGGATGAGTCAAGACATTATAATACAACTCAATTTTTGGCAAACTCTCAGGTTCTTGATTGCCGTTCAGAAAATATTTCACAGGTGAAAAGTGATTTATCAACCTATCGTTATTCTGAGGAAATCAGGGAACTTGCCAGAGTGGCGCAAAATAGCCAAACCCGAGGGTCTTATTATGACAAGGTGATTTTTAACAAAGGTCTTGACGGTTTGGGGGAGGTTGATTTTAAAAGTAAAAAACATTCTTTTAAACAAGAATCATGTCCACCGGATTTGGCTGTTAATTTTTTGGGTTGGGGTGGTTTTAGTCTTTATCATTGGCTGGCCGGTGGAGTGGAAAAATTTTTATCCGGAAAGAATTTATTTGTTCGTTATGATTTCTTGCGAATTTTTTCTGTTTTCTTGGGGGTGATAACTTTAGTTTTGGCTTATTATATTTTTAAAACGGTTTCTTTTTCGACTAAAGAAAGTTTGCTTTTGACAGCAATCATCTCTTTTCAGCCAAAGTTGTCGATTTATTTTACAAATATCAATTACGATGTTTTGTTGATGCCTCTTTGGACGGGATTTATTTTTTTAGGGTTGTTGATTTTAAAAAATGGTTGGACTTTGTTTCGAGGGGTGGTAATTTTTTTGCTTTTTTGTTTGGCGGTGATGACTAAGGCGACTGCTTTTTCTTTGCTTGGCTTATTGTTATTTTTACTCGGGAAAACAATTTATTTTAAATTTAAAACCCATTTTTCCGGAAAAAGATTTTTCGGGATTATTTTATTGGTGGCGGTTTTTTTGATTGTTTTGCTTTACTGGTTTTTGGGTAAACTTGGTTTGTTGGCGATGTTTGAATTAAAAATGTTTGGTTCTTTGGGAGAATATTTAAGCAAGAGTTTGCCGAAAATTTACGGTTCGTCGCGGGATTATTGGGGAGTGACCAGTTGGTCTCAAAATAATTTAACTTTATGGTATGTACGGATAATTTGGTTGGTTGAATTGTTGGCCGGAATGGGATTGATTTTCTCTTTTGTGGGACATAGATTTTTTCCCGGATGGCAAAAAAAGAATGTTTTTAATGTTAAATATTTTTGGTTTGTTTTTTTAGCTCTTTTTTCTTTGCAATTTGGTATTAGGGTGGCAGATTGGAAAATCTTTTCTCTAACCGGCAAATTGAATTTGGGAACTCCGGGGAGATATTGGTTTCCGAATATTATTCCACATTTTATTTTAGTTGGTTGGGGGTTGAAGTCTTTGGTGAATTTTATTTGGAGGGAGGAATTAAGGAGAGGATATTTTGCATTGATTTTGTCGTTGTTTTTAGTATTGATGATTTGTTATTGGTTTTATGAGGTGTGGGATATCATTATACCTCGTTATTATTTGTGAGGATAATGAATTTGTAAATTTATTATAAATTTTTAAATATTGTTTGGTTAAATATAAAAATGAATTTTAAAAAAGCAAAATATTTTTTGGTGGCGGTTCTCTTGTTGGGTTTGCTGTTGATTGCCGGAAGTTTTTTTGAGCAGTTGAATTTTGCTGACAATTCTCAACGGGTTGCCAGAGGAGAGCGGTTGGAGATTGTTGTTGGTGATATTTTGAGACAAAAATTTATTGCCCGTGAAAACGGTTTGAGTAATATTAAAATACTTTTTGGAAATAAAAAATTGAAGAAAAATTATTTTTTGAAGTTTGTTTTGGCTGATGGTGATTGCCGGAATACAATTTACCAAAAAGAATTATTTGGAAACTATGTTTTTCGTTCCGATTACCTTTACGATTTTTCTTTTCCGAAGATCGATAATTCTGCTGATAAACAATATTGTTTGCAGATTATTTATGATTATTTGGGAAAAGAGAGAGATAAAAAAGTGAGAAAAAATAGAATAAGATTATTTAAGGATAAGATTAATAAAGATAGGGAGGAGGCGGTGCTTATGAATTCCTCCGGAAGTTGGCGACAGGGGGCGGGAATTGTGTTTAGGGAGAGTTATAAAAATAAACAATTATGGAATGATTTAAAGCGGTTGAATGAGCGGATGTCCCAGTATAAGCCGTGGTTTCTGAAAGGCTGTTGTTTGGTGGTTATTGTTTTTTTGATGTTTTTCTTGAATGGTGCGCTTATTTTTTTCTTATTTTTTGACGATTATTATTGAAACTTTGAAAAGTGATTCGGAGTTTGGGTAGGCGATGTTCTTGGGTATTTATGTGTGTTTACCGGAGAAGATGTTGGATGGTATATTTGTGAATAATTTAATTTGGTGGTACTATTGTGAGGTAGGGATTTTTTTATTAAAATATTAAAATCAATTTTAAAAAAAATGAAAAAAAATATATTAATAACCGGTTGTGCCGGTTTTATCGGTTCCAACTTGGCGGAATACTTGGTGAAAGAGGATTGGAATGTAGTTGGTGTGGACAATTTGATGACCGGTTATCGTAAAAATATTAAACATTTGGAAAAAGAAAAGAATTTTCGCTTTATTTGGGGGGATGTTAGGGATTTCAAGTTTGTGGATGAGATTATAAAAAAATATGAAATTGAATTTATTTCTCATCAAGCGGCTCGAGGAAGTGTGCCTAAGAGCGTGGAAGATCCTTTGTTGACAAATGATATCAATATTGGTGGGACATTAAATATCTTGGAGGCTAGTCGAAATAATGGAGTGAAAAAAGTGGTTTGCGCAATTTCTTCTTCTGTTTACGGCGATACGCCAACCTTGCCAAAGGTGGAGAGTATGCCTTATAGTCCCCTTTCTCCTTATGCTGTTACAAAAATGACCAAGGAGGTTTATCTGAATGTTTTTTATAAACTGTACGGGTTAAAGACGATAGGTTTGCGTTATTTTAATGTTTATGGTCGTCGGCAAGATCCGAATGGTGATTACGCGGCGGTAATTCCTCGTTGGATTAGCAGGGCGTTGGCCGGGAAAGATTTGTTGGTTAATGGTGACGGGGAGCAGACTAGAGATTTTACTTATATTGATGATGTTATTCAGGCTAATATAAAAGGTTTGACTTGTGAGAATAATGATGCTTTTGGTCGGGGGTATAACATCGGTTACTCAAGTCATGTTGATATTAAAACTCTGGCGGAAAAAATCATTGATATAACCGATTCAAAATCAAGAATTGTTTTCGGTCCGCCACGCAAAGGTGATATTAGGGATTCTTATGCGGACATTACTTTGGCAAAAAAAATGTTAGGTTATAATCCGCAAACTGACCTGGAAAATGGTTTAAAAAAGACGGTGGAATGGTATATTAAATTTTTAGCTTGAAAATTGATGGGGTGTTTATTGGTTGGCACATAAATTGTTTTCAAATATTTATCAGTAGTTTATTGAAAAAATAAAAACCGAGAACGATAATGAGAACGGTAATAAATAAGATGAAAACAAGGTTGATTAAGATGGTGGAAGGTTTGCACCGTTATTTTTTTGGTTGTGAAATAAGTGGTAGAATGAGAGAGTTTTTACAAAATCTTTCTTGGTCTTTCTTTGGTGGAATAGGGGCGGCGGTGATAATGTTTGGTATCAGCGTTGTTGCCGGAAGAATTCTTGGTCCGGAAGAATATGGAAAATATGGATTGGTGGTGGCAATTGCCTCAATTTTTATTATTCCGATGACAATGGGTATTGATACGGCGGTCGTTCATTATACCGCTAAGGAAGAGGCAGTTGAGAAAAAGAGAAGATATCTCAGCTCCGCTTTGTTGGCGATGCCGGTTTTGATTGGTTTAACAGCATTGTTTTTGTTTTATTTTGGTGAGAAATTGTTTTTCTGGTTTGGTGTTGATTTTTATTTATTGAAGGTGATTATCGTTTTTGCGATTTTTTTGTCGCTAAAAAATATTTTTGATGCTTTTTTAAAGGGATTGCATTTATTCAAAAAGCAGTCTTTTATTAGGATTGGTGAAGCGATAGTTATGTTTATGGCATTGTGTTGCTTCCTGTTTTGCTTGCAGAGTTTTAATTTTTTTAATTTCTTAGAAGTAATTTTAGTTGGTTATTTCTTTTTTATTTTTTTAACTTTTTTAAGTACAAAAAAGTATTTTCGGTTTAAGGTGTATTTGTCGGAAATTAAAAAGATTTTTTCTTATGGCGGTTATGTGATTTTTGGGGCCATTTCCGGTATTTTGTTGAATAATTTAGATAAAATTTTGATTAATAAATATATTGGCGTGGAACAGTTGGGTATTTATAATGCCTACTCCACCATGTCTTTATTAGTCGTTGGACAGTTGATGGTTATTTTTGTAAATGTTTTTTTTCCAATGTTGTCGGCGAGTGGCGATAAGAGGGTTGTTTTGTTGAAGGTAAACAAGATTGCCAGACTTCTTTTTTGGCCATCATTTTTTTTGATGTGTCTGGTGGTTGTTATGGGAATATTGTTATTCGGTCGTCAATATCCTTTAGATTTTCTATTGGTAACGGAGTTTTCTTTTTTGGCTGTGGTAATAGCTTATTTTACCGTTCTGTGGTGGTTGTTGTCATCTCAAGGGAAATGGGGAGTAAGATTCACGGCGTTTAATGGAATTATGGCGGGGTTGATTTTTCTAAGTCTTACCTTGTTCTTTAGAAATATTTTATCTTTAAATTTAATTATCCTATTTTTAATTCTAGGTTACTTTTATGCTATTGTGATAGGTAATATCAAGGGGATAAGAAGTGAACGGTAATCAGTGGCAGATGTTTTGTGGGCTAAGAAATTTTTTGGAGAAGATTGTCGGTAAGTGAAAAGGGATTAAATATTTTTCCACTTTTCGTGTACGGTATTTATGTTAAATCTTTCCAGTCCTTCTTGTTTTTGTTTTAACTTCTTGAGATTTATCTTTCGAAAGTCCGCTTCAAATTTGTCCACACTTAACAATGCTCCGTTTGGACCATAGTAGGGGTAGTTGATTTTTTTGGTAAAGTTTAAATTAGGATCAATTATTTCGCGAGCGCCGCTTTGAAAGTCGGAAGTAATGATAGGCAGATTAGAAAACATGGCTTCAATTAAAACATTGGGAAATCCTTCGGCGCGGGAGGCGAAAATGAAATAATTGGCAAGGTTTAAATATTGATAAATGTTTTTCTTTTTTCCCAATAAAAAAACCTGTTTTGTCAATTTATTTTTGAAGATAAGTTTTTTTAAGGATTCTTTTTCCGGGCCATCGCCGATAATTAAGAGAATGTTTTTCTTTGACAATCCTTTGAATGAGTTTATGATAGTTGAAATATTTTTTAATTTATCAAATCGTCCGATGGTTATAAATATCTGATGGTGCTTCTTTTTTTGAAATGGCAATTTCGGGACTTTTTTTGTTTGTATTTTTGCTTCTTGTTGATTCAATGGATTGTAGATGACGGTGATTTTTTCGGCTGGTATTTGTAGATTTTGAACCAAGAGCAGTTTATTTTCCCGGGAATTTACAATAATTTTTTTGGCACGAGGGTAAAGCAATTTAATCATTATGATATAAATTTTTCCAAAAAGTCTTTTTTTGAAAAAAGATAGTGATGTACGGAAAGAGATAATGGCATTTTTATTGGTAAGGATATTCACAAAGTTGGCAATTTCCAGAAAGCTGATGGTTTTGGTTGGGTGATATTTCTTGGTCAGTCTTTTTGTTTTGATCAGGTAAGCGCAAAAACGGAAAACCATTAACACTTTGCTTTTGCTGTGTGATAAAAAATGAACAGACACATTCTTTGGCAAATTATAAAATAGAGTATCTTGCAGGAGGAGTAGATGGACGGAGTATTTTTTCGTCAGTCCGGGTAAAATATTTGCCACCACTCTTTCTGCGCCACCGGCTCCCATGGCATTTATTATAATAAAAAGAGTTTTCTTTTTGGTCGCGAGCTTTGGTGGGTATTTCTTTTTTTTGAAGAGTGAGGGCGTGAAAGCGCCAATCATTATCAAGGGTATAATCCATTTAAAAATATATGACCAACTCTCTACGGTTTTTCTAATTCCGTTACAATTTGAATAACCCGGTCCGTCGTGAGTGAAAATTTTTCTTTCCGGTTTGGCAAAAATTTCTTCCAATTTTCGGCAAATGTTTGCGGGATATTTGGCGGAGTAATAGGGAATTATCAGAGAGGGATTCTTTTCGATTTCTGATATTGAGTGTCGGATAATTATTCCATAGTCCGGATCGGCAATCCACCATTCGCCCGGCTTCACTTCCACTTCCGTTACGGTGTGTTCCGGCCAAGAAATTATATTAGTCTTGATTTTTTTTCTATTTAGAATATCGGCCAGAGCGATTGATGCTTGTGAACATACTCCAACTCCTCTTTGGATTGTTTTTTTGTGGTTACAGAATTTATATTTCAAGGCGCTCTCCCTGAAAAAAAGGTGGGTTAAAAAATATAAAATCCAATTTTCTGATAATGGCAGAATAATATTATATTTTTTCGCTTTATCATCTTCCCAATAATGCAAAAGTGATTTGTTTACAACATCATTGGCTTTTATGATATAATCCTCAGTTTTTTCTTCCGGTTGGTTAATGATAGTCAAGGCTTCTTTTTCGGATAGAGTAATGTCTTCTTGAAAACCGGTTTTTTGGTTGTAAATATCATCGTTTCTTAAAGGGGTTAATAGGCCGATGATGTTTATTGTTAGCAGTGAAATGCCAAGAGCGAAGGTGATTTTTTGCCAAAATTGTTTGCCGGATAACATTTTTTTTATGTTGGTAATATATCGTTATTAAGATTAGTTAAAAAATTCTCTCAGCCAAAGCTCTAAAGTCAGTAACGCCCAAATACGAGGAGCGTGATTGATTTTCGTTATTTCGTGGGTCTGTAAAAGTTTTGCCACCGCCTCTTTTTTTAAAATTTTTCCAATGGCGCTTTTGTCGTCCAGTAACAAGTTGTGAACATAGCCCTTCATTTCATTGCGAAACCAATGTTCAATGGGAATACCAAATCCCATTTTTCGGCGATATAAAATTTCTTTGGGAATGAGATCTTTTTCCAGCGTTTTTTTTAAGATGTATTTTTTCTGGTTTAGTCCTTTTAATTTTAAGTTGGCCGGAATTTGGGCGGTCATTTCCATAAATTCGTGATCTAGGAATGGAGAACGACTTTCCAGTCCGTGAGCCATGGTGGCCATGTCAACTTTTACCAGTAAATCGTCCGGTAAATAAGTGTTGATATCAGTCCAGATGGTTTGGTCAATCTTGTTTTTAGCTTTGGCTTCCCGGAAACTTTTGGTTATAATTCTCACTGTTTCCTTGTTTTTGGTGATTTTTTTCATTCGGTCGTTGTAAAGGTCGTTTTTTTGTTTTCGGGAAAAATATTGTATATAGTTTAAGTATCTTTTTTGGTAAGGATTGGAAATTGTTTTGGAGAATATTTTAGCCCTGTCAAAAAAGGTTGTTCGAAATAATTTGGCGCTCAAATTCACCGTTGGTTTGATGAGAAAATTATGAAGCAATTTGATTTTGTCGTACCAAAGACTGAATTTTTGTACGCTATAGCGACCGTAGCCGGCAAAATTTTCATCACCTCCATCGCCGTTAAGGGCAACGGTGACATGTTGCTTTGTAAGTTCAGATAACTGATAAACGGCTAGGGCGCTGGAATCGGCATACGGTTCTTCATATATTTTTACCAATTTGGGCAGTAGTTCCATAGTCTCTGATTTGACAATGAATTTGGTGTGATCTGTTTTATATTTTTTGGCGATAATTTCCGCGTATTCGGTTTCGTCATGGTCACTTTCTTTAAAACCAATGGAAAATGTTTTAATCGGTTGACTGCTGTTTTTGGCCATTAGGGCTACGATTGCGCTGGAATCAATACCGCCGGAAAGGAAAGCACCCAAGGGTACATCGGCAATCATGCGTAATTTCACCGCTTCTTCCAATTTGTTTAGTATTTTTTCTTCCCATTCCTTTTCTGATAAATTGAGTTTTTTTTCGTAGTTTAGTTGCCAATATTTTTTTTCTTTTATTTTTCCGGTTTGACAATCTATAATGAGGTAGTGGGCCGGTTTTAGTTTTTTGATATTTTTAAAACCGGTTAAAGGCGCCGGAACATATTGCAGGGTAAGATAGTGATGAATGGCTAAGTAATCAATTTCTTTTTTGTATTCCGGTTGAGTGAGGATTGCTTTTAATTCTGAAGCAAATATAAAAACATTTTCATCCAGATAATATTTAAACGGTTTTTTTCCCAGTCTATCTCGGACACAAATTAGCTTATTTTTTTGATGGTCGTAGAGAGCGAAGGAAAACATTCCCCTAAGGTGTGTCAAAAAATCCATTCCGTATTTATCATACAGAGCCATAATTACTTCCGTATCGGTTTTTGATTTAAAGGAATAATTTTCTCTTTTGAGCTCAGTTCGTTTTTGAAGATAATTGTAAATTTCACCGTTAAAAACGATGGTGTATTTTTTGCCATTATGTTCGTAGTGCATAGGTTGGTGCCCCGATGAAGATAAATCAATAATAGATAACCGTTGCTGTCCCAATCCCACTTTTTGTTCATCGTCTATAAAAATGCCGGCATCGTCCGGTCCGCGATGGGCGAGAGCTTGATTCATATTATTGATGGATGATTTGTCAATAGATAAATTGTTGTTTTGGAAATATATTTTTCCGGTGATGCCACACATATTTTTTTATTTTATTTTCCAGATTTTAACGTCTTTTTCATTATAAATCAATTGATGGTTTTTGGTAAGAGATTGGATATTGAGGTCGTGGTAGTTGCTTTTAAGCCACCATTCTCGTTGATTGTATATACCTTTGAATTTGTTTTCGGAAAAAAGAAAGTAAATATTATATTTTTCCAGAGGCAATTTTTGATCAAGTTTTTCCAAGTTTTTTTCCCAGTTGGTAGGGTCGTATTTTTTGGATGAAAGTTTAAGTAATGGTAGAAGTTTTCCCGATTTTTTTATTGAATCGGGGGGAATAAAAATAAAATCTCTTTCGGCGAAATATTTAATCATTGGTCCGTTGGCTAACTGACTGATAAATAAGGAGTGCTTAGGAGTGTTTTCTTTTATCCATTGAGCGGATAGGTATTCATTGTGGTTGATCAGAGCTTTCTTTTGGGAGGCAATATAGATGGTGCCGACGATGCCGATAGCTGAAGATAAAAATATGGCGATGAAAACCAGTGTTTGTATTTTTCGGGAATGTTGTTTAGTGATGACGAATAATGTTGGTAATAGTAACAGGAGACAAATATCAATAACCAACCACATTCTTTCCGGAAGGTAGATGTAACCAAATCGAGGTAAAAGTTCACTATAAAATAAAAGAATTAGAACAAGAGGTAAAACAAGTTTTAAGAGTGGCTGTTGTTTTGGGGTAATTTTTTTGGCGGACAGATTAAAAACAATTACGATGATGGTAAAAAGAGTAATTGGACTGAGATAGTAGCTATAATATTTAATCGCTCCGCTTATTCCGGGCCAACCCAGTTGTTGTCCGGAGCTATCGCCGATATAATTATCCAGAAACCACCAGCGCCAATTTTTGACAGAGGTGATTTTTGGAGCTATATTACCGAGAACTTCAAAAAGGTATTTTAAACTTGACAAAGTTTCTTGTAAAAGAAAAATTAATCCCAAGAATGCTGTTGTCAAGAATAATGAAAACAAGGGGAAAGAGGAAATGTGTTTTTTGGGGTGATATTTTTTTAAGAGTGAAAAGATGGTGATGCCGGAGTGAGTGAGGAGTGTTAGAAGAAAGAATTCATGGTATTGCAAGCCGAACAAGGCGATTAATGCTCCCAAGAACCAGTATTTTATCTCTTTGTTTTGCAGGTAGGTGAAGGTAAAATAAAGGTAAATTGGAAATAAAATAATGAAAATATTTTGAGGACGAGTGGTGTCAATTTCTAAATTTAAGACTGGTACGGAAAGAGTCGGTATTAGCAAAAGAAGGTGTTGCCAATGTTTTTTTATATTGTCTTTATTGAGTAGTATAAATTTATAAACAACTAAAGAAAGACTGATTTGCAAAAAGATGAGCCATTTGGTGAAGATTAGGTAGGGGGGTATTTTGGTAAGTTGTGAGATTATAATGATGGTGGCGGAAAAGAAGGAGCGATAAGAATGGATTGGTTGATTGGATGTTAAATACTCTTTAATATTTATTAATTCTTGATAACCGTCCCATTCGGGTAAGAAGGTATAAAAATGATAGTTGAGGGAGTGTAGAAGGGAATAGAGAAAAACAATTAGGAGAATCGGCCAATGTTCCGTGAAAGTTTTTTTGAATAGTTTTTTTATTTTTACAAGAATTTTTTTCTTTGGGTGGTTGGTTGTTTTGTGGTTGTTTTTAGGGGTTGAATTAACAATTAACCAAAAGATAATCAGGTTGAAAATAAGGATGGGTATTGGAGAATGGGGCGATGAAGAAAGATGATTTCCCAAAAAATAAAGAAGAGGGAAAATGGTGAAAAAGATTGTTAAAGAGGCAAAAAAATATTCCAAGAATCCATCCAGTTTGATTTTAAGGAGGTGGATAATATTTAGTGGTGTTAGAAAAATTAAATAAATGAAACCGAAAAGGTTTAAGAAAAAATCAAAGTGAAGATATTTGGATATTAAGAATCCTCCACCGTAAAACAGGAGGGTACAAAGATTAAGGATTGTCAAATTATTTTTTGGCCATGATTTTCGCAAATTCTTTTTCATATTTTTGTATTGATTTTTCCCAAGAAAAAGTCTTTTGGATATACTTCTCGGCGGAACGGCCGAATTTTTTTCTGAGCTCTGGTTTTTTGATTAAATTTTCCAGTCGTTTTGTGAGAGAGGAAATGTCTTTCGGTTTGATCAAGTAACCACTTTTATTGTTTTGAATAATTTCTTTTGTTCCGCCGACATCGGTGGCGATAATGGCTTTTTGACAAAGTCCCGCTTCTAAAACGGCCGTTGGTAACCCCTCGCTGTAACTGGGGTTTACAAAGATGTCAATGGTTTTCATTACACTTAAGGTCTTTTTTCTTCTCAGTTGGCCGAGGAATATGATTTTTTTCTCCAGATTAAGTTCTGCGGTTATTTTTTTTAATGCTTTTTTTTGGGGACCTTCTCCGATAATCAGGCAGATAAAATTTTGTTTTTTTATTTTGGAAAGAGCGGTAATTAGGTCACTCACTCCTTTGCCGTCAATCAGTCGTCCGACGAAACCAATGATTATTTTATCGGTATATTTTTCTTTCAGTTTTCTGTTGGCGGGGATAAGAAAAATTTCTTTTTTATCTATTCCTCGTCTGATAATCGGCGACGGTCGTTGGTCAAATTTTTTGATGAAATTTTTTACACTGGTGGAAATAGAGATATTTAAATCGGAAAATTTTAATACCATTCGCCCAAGGGTATGGTCGTAAATTTTGGCAATCAGATTTTTAAGTCGACTGTTTAGTCGTACAAAATCAGAGCCATGTTCAATGTGAATAAATTTTATTCCTTTTGCTTTGGCGTAGATTAAAGCAATGAAAGAACTGCAAAAAAAGCGGGTTCGAGAAATAACCAAATTAAAAGATTTTTGATAGAGATTAAAGAATAATCGCCAAAATTGAAAAGACCAAAATTTTGGCAGGGGGTAGTTGGGAATTATTTCAAAAGCGGGATAACGGATGATGGTTATGTTTGGGTTGACTTTCTCTTTATTGGCGGAGTTGGTGGGCAGTAGAGGGGTGAAAACGGTGATTGAACTGTTTGTTAGTTTGGAAAAATGCTTATTGAATTCTTCGGCATGGGATTCCAGTCCGCCAATGTGAGGGGGGTAGTATGGAGAAAAAACTAATATCTTCATATTTTTTCACGGAGAAACTTAACATGATTAGTATAACTTAATTTTACTTTTGAGGCAATTTATTGTATAATTCCGATAAGGATTGGTGTTTTTTCAGTTTTTGTTAAAGGTGGTATTTTGGGAAAATGTTCGACCGGAAAGGATTTTTGAAAGACAATTTAAAATAGGTAAATTTTAAAATTATTATTTATGAAGCTAATCGTTAATATTCCGGCTTATAACGAAGCAAAAAGGATTAAATCCACTATTGAGGCTATTCCTCGTCGCTTTCCCGGAGTTGATCAGGTTTTGGTCCAAGTGATTGATGACGGGTCTGCGGACCAAACTGCGGAAGTGGCGCGTCAAGCCGGTGCAGATATTGTTGTTCGGCATTCGGTAAATCGTCGTTTGGGAGAAGTTTTTAATACCGCCATAGACTCCGCTCTTTCTCACCAAGCGGATATTATGGTTAATATTGATGCCGACGGGCAATTTGATGCCGAGGAAATTGGAGAAATGATTAAGCCGATTATTGAGGGGAGGGCAGACATTACCATCGGCGATCGTTTTCGAAGAGGTAAGGCGAAAAATATTCCTTTAACTAAAAAAATATTAAATAAGTTGGCGGCGAAAATAGTGGGTAGATTTTTAAACAAAGATATTCATGATCTTACTTGTGGATTTCGAGCTCATGGTCGGGAGGCGCTCTTGCGTTTAAATAAAGTTAGCGGTTTTACTTATACTCAGGAAACGATTATTGACGCCATCGGTAAAAATTTGCGTTTACAGTGGATTCCGATAACGGTCCATTATTTTTCTGGTCGGAAGTCAAGGGTGGTGAAGACGGTGTGGTCATTTGTTAATAATAGCGCCAAAGTTATCATTAAGGCGATGCGTGATGTTCGTCCAATGAAATTTTTCGGTATTCCCGGCTTCTTGTTGATTTTTTTGTCTTTTTTTACTTTTGTCGTTTTTTTAAGTTTGTATTTGCCGGATTTGAAAATTACTCCTTATCGTAATCACTTACTTCTTTCGATCGCTTTTTTCTTAGTCGGTTTGCAATTTATCATCTTGGCCTTGATGGCCGATATGATAAAAGCCAGTCGTAAATTGACTGAGGATCTTCTTTATCAAGAACGACTAAAACAGTATAACAATGATCAATCTTAATTGAATGACGGGCAGTTGATTTTTTAACAGAACAAGCCAATGAAAGTACTTTTTATTTCTCGAGCTTATCCTCCTGTTCACGGTGGAATTGAAGATCAAAATTACAGTCTGGGAAAAATTCTGAAAAAGTTAACGGATACTGAAATTATTGCCAACCGAAAGGGAAAGAAGAATTTGCCATTTTTTTTGTTGTACCTTTTCTTTTGTTTGCCTTTTATTTTGCATAAGTATGATATTGTTTTGTTTGGAGACGGGGTTTTGTCTCCTTTGGGGGCTTTGTGGGGCTTCGTTTATCGTCGGCAAAAATTTGTCAGTATTGTACATGGTTTGGATATTACTTTTGCTTATCGGAAAAGTTTGTTTGGGCGAGTTTATCGTTTGATAAATATTCCTTCTTTGGGTAAATTGGATAAATTGATTATGGTTGGTAATCACACCATTAAAGAAGCTGTTCAATTGGGAATTTCAAAGGATAAATGTGTTTTTATTCCCAACGGAATAAATGTTGATAAGGTTTATGAACCGCATACTCGTTCTGAGTTGGAGGAATTATTGGCGAAAGAAAGCGGATTGACAAAAGAATATTTTAAAAACAAGAAAATAATTCTACGGGTTGGTCGGTTTGTTCCTCACAAGGGTTTGCATTGGTTTATAGATAAAGTGATGCCGAAGTTGTCAAAAGATTTTATTTTGGTGGGAGCCGGAGGGTATAATCCGAGGGCTGTTGGAGATGGTGAAAATTTTAGTCTTTGTCAGAGTCATATTAAAGAACACAGTTTGGCAGGGCGGGTCATCTTGTTTCCAAATATCTCTCAGAACAAAATGAATATTTTGTTTAATACGGTTGATTTATGCATTTCTCCGAATGTAGAAGTAGCCGGTTCAATGGAAGGTTTTGGTTTAAATGTTTTGGAAGCGGTTGTTTGCGGGCGATTGGTTTTGGCGGCCGATTTACAGGGATTAAAAGATGCCATTGAAGATGGTGTAACCGGTTTTTTGTTGAAACCGGGTGATTCTGTTCTTTGGCGAAATAAGATTGAAGATATTTTTGACAATAATTTTCCCATTAAGGAGTTTACCGAAAAAGCCAGGAAGTATGTTTTGGAGAATTTTACTTGGGAAATTGTTGGGAGAAAGTATTTGGATTTGTTTAAGGATTTGAAAGGTTGATCAACTGTTGATAGTCACTTTTGTTTTTTTAGAAAAAGTGTTATAATGTGCTATGGAGGGTTTAAAGTGAATAAAAAATAAAAAAATAAAAATGATAAAGAAGGGAATCTTGGGAGGGGTTTTGTTTTTTGTGTTGTTTTTTGGTATGAGAAGCGATGCTTTGGCGAAGTGGAGTGGCACTGGTTATGGGGGTAATTCCCCGGCTTGTACCATCTACGCCAATTCGGATGAAATAGATGCCGGTGAAGGAACGACGTTGACTTGGGATGTTAATGATAAAGTTGTACGAGGCTATCTCCACCCCAAGGGTTCAACCAGTTGGATGCAAGAGGTTGATTTAAATGGCAGTTGGTGGATTTCCGGTATCACGGATACTCGGGAGTACACTTTGACGGTGGAAGCTGACGATGGACAAACTGCCGATTGCAGTACTCGTGTTAAGGTTAGAGAGGGACAAGGAGATGAATTAACTTGCAATATTTTTGCCAATCCTAACGAAATTTCTTCGGGTGAGGGTGTGAATTTAATTTGGAATTCCACCGGTAATGTTGTGGAGGCATTTTTACATCCAACAAACTCAACACATGTTTTTGCCAATGTTGCTCCGAATGGCAGTTGGTGGATTTCCGGTATCACGGATAGCAGGAGTTATAGTTTAACGGTTCTTGATGACAAAGGCAACTCAGTAACTTGCAATGCTTTAGTGAGCGTTCGTTAAGTGGGCTGAGATTTGAAGAAGTGAACCCTTGTTGCTATAGGGCTTTTTGTATTTTCCTGCTATTGACAATTTTTAATTTGTGGTGTATTATGTAATACTGTTGTTGTGTTTTGGTGGTAATTTGTAACCCGGAAATTTTTATGGGAAGATTTGTCTTGAAAAAAGAAATTATTAAGAGAGAGTCAAGGTATTCTTCTCTTTATTTGATGATTGGTTTGATGGCCATGGCTGTTGATCTTGGGCTTTATTTTATTCTTTGGAGTTTTCTTGGTTTTGCGCCGATTGTGGCCACAGCTATTTCGGTTGGAGTGGCCATAGTTTTTGGTTTTATTTTAAATCAAAGGTATAATTTCCAGGTTAATGATAATATTTGGAAGAGGTTTCTTTCTTATGCTTCCATTAACAGCGTGGGAATGACTATGAGTATCTTCTTTATCTATTTTTTTGTGAATATTCTTGGATTTGATGCCGGTTTGGTTAGAGTTGTTTCTGTGATTTTGATTGCCGGAGCGCAATATTTATTGAACAGATTGGTTTCTTTTAATGTCAATACTTTTAAAAAATAATTTTATGACGCAATCAGAGAGAAAAGTAAATGAAATTAAAAAGCCGAAAGTGGCAATAATCGGGGCCGGTTACACTGGATTGACGATTGCTTATTATCTTGTTCAGCACGGTTGCGATGTGACTATTTTTGAAAAAGAGGATTTTGTTGGGGGATTGGCGAGTAGTTTTGAGTTGGATGGTTTGTCGATGGAAAAAATTTGGCATTTTCTTTATCTTAGTGATGATAAGGCCTTGGAATTGGCGGAGAGGCTTGGTATAAAAGATAAGCTTGTTTTTCACGATAGTACTGTTTCCACTTATTACGACGGAAAACTTTATCCTTTTATGTCGCCGGTTGATTTGCTTAAATTTAAACCTCTTTCTTTTTTGAATAGAATTAGAACCGGTCTGGTGGCGGTTTACTTAAAAAAGATTAAGAATTGGGAGCCTTTAACCAAGATAACCGCTTATGAATGGTTAAAAAAATATGCCGGCAAACAAGCGACCGAGGTTATTTGGAAGCCTCTTTTGAAGGGTAAGTTTGCCAAATATTACGACAAGGTTTTGATGTCTTGGCTTTGGGGGCGTATTAAGGTGCGAATTGATTCCCAAGAAGATAGTGGAGAGAAGTTAGGATATTTTCAAGGTGGCTTTGGATTATTAACCGATCGTCTGGTGGAAGAAATAGAAAAGGGAGGAGGAAAGATAAAAACAGGTTTTAAAATTGATAAAATTCTGACTGAAAAAAATAAAGTTGCTGTTTCTTATCTTTCTACAAACAGCGTTGATGAGCATTCTGTTTCTGAAAAAAAATTTGACAAGGTTGTCGTTACCACACCATCTTCTGTTTTTGCCGACTTGATAAAAGATAATGATTCGGTAAATCCTCTTTATTTAAAGAAATTGAAAAGCATACAATATGTCGGGGCGGTGGTAATGGTATTTTCTTCTTCTCAAAAAATATCGCCTTATTATTGGCATAATATCAATGATGAGGATATGCCGTTTTTGGTATTTTTGGCAAATAGTGAATTGGCCGGGAAGGAAACTTATGATGGGAAAAATATTTATTATATAGGTTTTTATGCCGAACATGAACATAAATATTTTAAAGAAGATCCTGAGAAGATAATGTCTGAATGGTTGTCGGCGCTTAAGAAAATATTTTCCGATTTTGACGAGAAGCAAATTACCGATAAAAGGTTGTTTAAGTTTAAAAATGCTCAGCATATTGTTGATATGAATTATAGAGCCAAAATTCCGGCACACAAAACTCCTCTGCAAAATATTTATCTAAGCAACTTTTCTCAGATTTATCCGGAGGATCGTGGGTTAAATTTTGCAATTCGTGATGGAGAAAAAATTGCCAATATGATAATTAAGGAAATATAATACAATTGACATGATAAATAAGTTATTTTTGAGAAAAATTATCATTTTTTTCTTATTTTTTATTTTTGTAGTTTTGTTTTTTTGGTTGGTTTCTCATTTTTTTCCTTTAGGCGGAAAATATTCAGTTGATAAATTTTTAATTGAGGATTATGCTCCTAAAGGAATTAATTTGGATTTGCAGAAAAATCTTTTATTTTCGAGTTCTGAAAAACAGAAAGATAACTTAAAATTTTATTCTTTGTATAATTTGCCGAATATTTCTAAGTTTGAGAGGATTTGGCAGGTTGACAAAGATAAGCCGGTGAAAACCAATCAGTGGTTTAGTTCGCTTTATTTTTCTTCTACTTCAGAAAATATTTTTGCTTTACCTCTGGCAACACGTTTCTTTTCTAATGGTCTTAGTGTTTCTTTGCCGGAGATTGGTGGTAATGAGGACCTGGTGATGGGTGTGCATGATGCCGATGTGGAAATTGATTTTCTTCAAGGTATATTGGCAGAAGTTTTTGAGACCGGTGATTTTTCTGTTGGTATTCAAATGAGAAGCGCGCATACCGATAAAGTGGTGGGGCGAAGTATCTTAACCCATGGTTCTCCATATATTTTTTTGAAGCTGGCCCCGAATGTTGCCGGTAAAATTGTTTTAAAGAGAGGAGGGCGGTTTGTTGAAGTTAGCGGAAAAGGAAGGTATTTCTGGAAAATAAAAAGAAATGGTCAAGAATATATATTTGCTGTTTTTTTAAAGGATGGTGTGGTAGTTGATGAAGTTAATGAAGGCGAATTGAAATTTTCTACTACTAATTCCTCCTTAGATGAGAACTTGCTGACAATCGCCTTAATTGTTGACAAGGATGATTTATCGGTAACCGAGAAGTATGCTTTTAATGTGATAAAAAAGACCGAGGTTAATTTTTTGAAAAGAGATAATGATTATTTAAATATATTTAAAATAGAAACAGAAAATGATGAACCAACTATTTTTGGTTTGTTACCACATCAGCATTCTATAATGGAAGTATTTGATGCAAAGAGTCATTTTTCCGAAGGGAATTGTTATGCTTTTCGGGATGTTCTGACGATAAGAGGTAGGCAAAGATTTTGTTACGGTAATTTGTTTGCTTTTTCTGTTCCGGCTCGGTCAGAGGTTTTTGATTCTTTGAATTTGCAAAATTTTTCCGAAGAAGAGAAAAATAATTTGAAAGATTTGGTAAGGAATGATATTGAAAATTTTTCTTCCTTTAAGGCCACAGATACTTATTTTCTGGGAAAGGAATTATTGAGGATGGCCCATCTTTTTGAGTTGGCAAAACAGCTTGAAATGGAGGAGGAAGCGAGGAAAATTCAAAAAGTTATCAAAGGAGAATTTGCTCTCTGGAAGAGTAATATAGAAAATAAGTTACGGCCGGAAGATGGAAAGTATGTAAGTTACGATAATTTAATTAAAGGGGCTGTCGGCTATCGTACCAGTTTTGGCTCTGAGGAGTTTAATGATCATCATTTTCATTATGGCTATTTTATTCATACGGCGGCTATTTTGGGTAAGTATGATCGGGAATTTGTTGATAATTATCAGCATTTTGTCAATTTGTTATTAAAGGATTATGTCAATGTGAACAGGGATGATAATCGTTTTGCTTTGATTCGTGGTTTTGATTTTTATGAAGGGCATAGTTGGGCTTCCGGAACGGCTTTGTTTGGCGACGGGAATAACCAAGAATCTTCCTCTGAAGCTATTCATGCATATTACGCTGCTTATCTTTGGGGGAAGGTTTTAGGGGAGAAGAACTTAACAGAAGTTGCTCGTTGGTTATATTTTCAGGAAATTGACTCCGCTTTAACTTATTGGTTGTTGGCTAAAGATAATTCTCCAAAGTATGAGAAGTATAAGCATAGTTTATTTTCTATGTTATGGGGAGGGAAGGCGGAATTTTCCACTTGGTTCAGCGGAGAACCGGAAGCGAAATTGGGAATACAATTAATTCCCTTTACGGCCGGTAGTGAATATTTGACCCTAATAAACAATGAGATGATTAAAAAACATTTGAACGAAACCCGATTCCCTCAGCAAAAAATGTTTTTTGATCAGTTATTAATGTATAAGGCAATTGAAAATCCGAAAGAGGCTTTAAAATTGTTTGAGGATATTGATGATAAAGATATTGATGGAGGCAATTCTCGTTCGTTTTTATATGCTTGGATTGTTAGCAGATTAAAATAATTATCAAATGAAGGGATTAAAGAAGAAAAAATTTATTAACTGGGAGATAGGCGATAAAATTCCGCTTTTTTTAACTGATTTTATATTGTTGTCTTTGGTAATTGTTACGGGATGGTTTTTGATTGGTTATTACTTGCGAGGAAATTATTTAGCGGTTCCTTATCAGGATTGGATTTACCATGCTTGGAGAATAAAAACTTTGATGCTTCATGGAGGTATGCCTTCTTGGGATTATATTTGGAGCAATGGTTTAAATCACTGGGTTTCTTATCATTATGTACAACATTGGTTGGTGTTGATTTTGTTAAATGTTGTCAATTTGTCAATTACGAAAGCGATGCTTTTGTTGACGGTGGTAATTTTTCTTGGCTTGAGAATTTTGATGTATGTTATTTTGCGTTTTTTGGGGATTCGTCCGGTGATATCTTTTCTGGCAGTTATACTTTCTTATGTGTATGCTCAGCAATGGGTAACGGTTGGTGATTTTTCAATTTTCGTAGCCTTTATTTTGGTTCCTTTTTATATTTTTTTGTGGATTAATATTTATTCTAAGTTTCGTTTAGTTTCCTTTTCTCGTATTTCTCTCAAATCTCGTTTGGTCGCTGAGTTTGTTTTGGCGGGGTTGACTGGTAGTCTTTGGTTGCTTCACCCTGTAGTTGCCAATGCTTTGGGAGGATTGTTTTTTTTCAGTATTGGAATGAGAGCAATTAAAATCAGTTGGGTTTATTTTTCCGGATTGTTGTTTGTTTATATTTTGGGGGCGTTGCCGTTTTTTGGACCATACTTGGCTTATGGTTATCATGTAACTAATCCGGTTTTCTTGTCCACTTCTTTTGTTAGGGATACGATTGCCGGTGATTTTTTCGGTTTAAGTGGTTATTTTGTGGCAAGTATCGGTATTTTGTGGTTGATAATAATTTTCATGGCTCAAAAAGTTTCCGGTTGGGCAAAGTCATTGGCTTCTTACAGCACCTTGTATTTGTTGATTATTTATTTGGCTAGTTTGGGGTATATTCCGAAATTTATTTTACAATTGCAAATTTCCAGAGTTATACCAGTTTTAGCTTTATTGCTATCTTTTGCTTTTGCTGGCGCTTTAAATGGTGTTTTTAAGGAGGCGAAAAATCTTTCTCGGGGGATAGTGTCCGTTTTTTTGGTGTTTAGTGTAATAGGTATTTCGGAGGCGATTGGGATTGCTACGGTTTATACCGGTCAGCCGGTTTATCGCATGGATGATCCGGTTTCAATTTATTTTAACAACAACCCTTTGCCTGAAGGGAGTATTTATGTGAAAAATGTTTCTAAGGCCAGTTATTTTGGCGCGCTTGGTTTGAGATTTGTGAATTCTTATAATGAACATTTACTGCCTCATCCTCTTTCTTTGCGTTACAGTTATTTTATGCGATCGGAAATTGCTTACACCGGAATACCGAAAGCTCAAGTTGATTTAATTGATGCTTATTCGTTGGTTTTGGGTGTGCAATATTTAGTTCTTCCAGCCAATTCTCCTTTAGTAAAGAGATTAACCGAAGATAGTAAGTATTACGATGCTAAATTTGAATATTTGCAAAATGTTGAAAGTAGTGATGGTGTTTTTGTGGTTTTGAAAAACAAACGACAAATAAATAATTCTTATTTGGTGGGTGAGAATGAATCTTTGTTGTTTTGGTCTGATAATATGCCAGCCCCAACTCTGGATATTTCCAGTTACAAAAAATGGGATAAATCAATCAAGGGTTTTGCAGAAAAAATTCTTAATGGCAAAATAAGCCCATTTTCCCGGGTTAAATTTATAGATACTGACAAATTATTTGTCCCAATTTCTAATTTAGATGAGATTCCCGACGGTTTTAAAATTCTAATCACACAAAGTTATGATAATCTTTGGTTTATTAATGGTTCAAATAAAATGATTACCCCATCAGAAACAAGATTTATAGTTATTGATGTTAATCAATTGGACAATAGTGATCTGGTTTCTTACGGGGGAGAAAAGGGTATATTGTTGTATCATCGTTGGGCGGTTTGGCATTGGCCATTGCAAAGCTTCGGTTTATTTTTGGTGTCGTTAATAATTTTAATTCCGATTGTTAGGCCGAGAATATTTTTTAAGAAATTAAGTTGATTTTAAAATCGTGAAAAAGTTAGATCAGTTTATCAGTACTTCAAAAATTTCTACAGTAACCTTCATTTTTTTGGCGATGGCGCCATTGGTTGTGGTTTGGTATGGAATGTATATTTATAATTTTAATAATGTTGATAATGTTTTTCTTTATATTCTTCAAGTGATTGCTGATACTATTGCTATGGTGATTTTGTTGGGTCTTTGGTTGACGATCTTGATAGATATGGTGATGGAAAGACATCATCGTGTTGATCATTATCAGGATGTGCGTAAATTTATTTACACACGACCGACGGTTGATATTTTTATTACTGTTTATAATGAGCCGATTGCTCTGGTTAAAAAAACAATTTTGGCGGCGATAAATGTTGATTATGAGCATCGAGTAATAGTTTTGGATGACGGTAAGTCTGATCGTTTGAAAAAATTAACTGAAGAGTTGGGGGTTAATTATATCCGAAGAAAAAACAACAAGAATGCTAAAGCCGGTAATGTGAATAATGCTTTGAAACATTTTCGCGCTGATTTTTTTGTAATTTTAGATGCCGATCATATACCAAAGAAGGATTTGTTGATTGTCTTGTTGCCTTTTATGGCCAATGAAAAAATGGCTATGGTTCAATCACCGCAGGCTTATTATAATACGGATAATTTTATCGCTTCCGGTACCGCCCAAGCACAAGATGTGTTTTACAGGTATATTTGTCCCTCCAAGAATATTACCAATTCCGCTTTTTCCGTAGGAACAAATGTTTTGTATAGGAGGAAGGCCATAGATGATATTGGTGGTATGGCTCTAAGTAATTCGGAAGATATCTGGACTACCTTTTTGTTGCACAAAAAGGGCTGGCAAACTATTTTTGTTAACAAGGTTTTGGCTGTTGGTTTAGCGCCGGATACTATTGTTGCTTTCTTCAAGCAACAACGACGATGGGCCAGAGGTGGTTTGGAAATTTTATTTCAAAACAATCCTCTTTATACAAAATCTTTGACCCTTGATCAAAAGTTGCAATATTTTATTTCCAATTCTTTCTTTTTGGTAGGTATTCCGATATTGGCTTATATTTTGATGCCGATAATTTTCTTGTTTTTTGGAATGAAGCCCCTTTTGATTAGAGATGGTGCGGTTTGGTTGTTGCATTATATTCCTTATTTTGTTCTTTATTTTACTTTGACTTGGTTGTTGTTGGGGCAAAGTATCAGACTTTCCACCATGTCTACCGCTTTGGCCAGTTTTTTTCCTTATCTCAAAGGACTGTTTTCCGTAATTTTTAACACGGAGGAAAAATGGATTGCAACTTCTTCCAGGAAAAGTAAAGTTGATCCGATTATGAAATGGATTTGGCCTCATGTGTTACTGTTGTTTTTGTCTGTTTTTTCTTTGATTGTCGGCTGGTATAATGTTTTGGAGTTTTGGGCTACATTTTTTAATTCCATTTGGGTGTTTTTAAATATGTTTTTATTGGCAAATTTTTTAACAAGAGCTAAATTTAATTAAGATTATGACTATGAAAAAAAATTATAAAATTAAAGAGCATTTTATAAATTTTGTTTATTTTGCCGGGGTGTTTATTTTTGCTCTCTTGGTAACTACACAGGCTCTGGCCAGAAAAGTAAACACTTTTCAGTCTATGACCAGTCCCATTTTTTTCTATGTGGACAAACAAGATGTGGCAATTGTTTCCAGGGTACAAGGACAAGTAGAAAAAATATTGGTTTCTCCCGGTCAACATGTTAATAAAGGTGATTTGATAATGCAAATTGATATGACCGCTTATAATGAAAAAATTTCCGCTCTGGAAAGTGTGGCAAGGGATAATTTATCTGCTAAAACGGAATTGAAAATGTTAAAAAGAGAGAGGGATGCTTTTTACATTTATGCTCCGCAAGATGGAATAATCTATAGTATTGATACGGCTGAGGGGTCTTTTGTTGCTATTGGAGCGACAATGGCTACTTTATTTGCTGATCGTGATGCTCGATTGATTACTTATGTGACTCCGATTCAATATATGGAGCTACAAAGTAAACAGGCCATTAATGTTTACAGCAGTCGTTTGAAACAGGCCTTTAAAGTAAAGTTGGATGGAATTGGAAAGGTAACTGATGATTATCAAGGAGTGGGAAACAATTTGAAGAAAGTGCGTAAATATGAACTTATTTTCCGTTTTGACAACCCTGATGACGGAGCGGTATTTATTGAACATGAGTCTCTGCAATTCGTTAATGTAGTCAACAGTAATGATATTCAACGACCAATGACCAGGGTGGCTAATTTGTGGAACGCTCTGATTTTGGGTAAATAGGATTTTGACTAAAATAATTTTTTTTGATATGATGAGGAGAGATTATGGAGTGAATGTTGTTTTGATTTTTTTAATAATTTTTATGAAGTAATATGAAAATAATATTAAAGGAAGATATTAAGAATTTCGGTAAAAAAGGAGAGATAAAGGAGGTGAAAGATGGATATGCCGTTAATTTTTTGATCCCGCAAGGAAAGGTCGTTCCCGCTACTAAAAGTAATGTTGCTCGAGTTGAGGCGGAAAGGAAGAAGGAGCAAGCTCTTAGAGAGGAGCGTTTAAAAGGTATAAAGAAGGTGGCGGATAAGATTAAGGGATTGACCATAAAGATTGTCGCTAAGGCGGAAAATGAAAAATTGTTCGGAGCATTGTCGGCGAAAGACATTGAAGAGGCATTGGAAAAAGAGGTCGGTGATTTACTTGGTGGAAAGGTGGTTTTGCAGGAATCAATTAAAAAAATCGGTTCTTGGTCTGTCGAAATGGGATGGGAAGAGGATGTGAAGGTCGGGTTTACGGTTGAGGTTTTGGAAGATAAAAAATAGTGGAAATATTTTGAGGGATAAAATGGGGGTGACGACTCCCATTTTAAGTTTTTATAAATGTAAATGGGAAATATAAATTAATTTTAAAAAATAATTTAGACTCATGCAAAAACAAAATACAAAATATATTTTTGTTTTCGGAGGTGTGATGTCGGGAATTGGTAAGGGAGTAGCCACTTCTTCCATGGGGAAGGTTATTCAGGCCCATGGTTATAATGTAACTGTTATTAAAATTGATCCTTATGTTAATGTTGATGCCGGAACTATGAATCCAACGGAGCATGGAGAAGTTTTTGTTTTGGAGAGTGGTTTGGAAACGGATCAAGATATGGGAAATTATGAAAGATTTTTGGATGTTATTTTGCCACCGGAAAATTATATGACGACCGGTAGTGTTTATCGTACGGTAATTGAGAAGGAGCGAAATTTGGAATATAAAGGGAAGTGTGTTCAAATTATTCCCCATGTAACGGATGAGATTATCAGGCGTATAAAAAAAGCGGGAGAAAAAACGAAGGCGGATATGGTTATTATAGAAATCGGAGGAACGACCGGAGATTATGAGAATCAGTTGTTTACCGAAGCGGCCAGACAAATGAATTTGAAACAACCAAGCGATGTTTTGTTTGTGATGTTGTCTTTTATTCCTTATCCAAAAAAAATCGGTGAAATGAAAACAAAACCGACTCAGCAGGCGGTGCGGTTGTTAAATGCCGCCGGTGTGCAACCGGATATTATTATTGCGCGAAGCGAAAACAAAATTGATAACAAACGAAAGGAAAAGATTGCTCTTTTTTGTAATGTTGCTCCGGAGGCGGTTATTTCAGCTCCGGATGTAGAGTCAATTTATGATGTTCCTTTGAATTTTGAAAAAGACAATCTAAGCAAGATTTTGTTTGATAAATTGGGAATTAAAAATTACAATAAAAAAACCGACTTTAACGGTTGGGAAAAATTTACCGCGAAAGTTCATGGCGCTAAAAAGAGAATTAAAATCGGAGTGGTGGGAAAATATTTTCAGACCGGTGCTTGTGTTTTGTCGGATTCTTATATTTCCGTTATTGAAGCATTGAAACATGCTTCTTACAATAATGATTTAGTTCCGGAGACTGACTGGATTGATGCGGAAAATTTTGAAAAAAATAAAAGAAAGATTGATATTTTAAGGCAATATGATGGAATTATCGTGCCGGGTGGTTTTGGTAGTCGGGGAGTGGAGGGAATTATTTCGGCTATTCGTTTTGCTCGAGAAAATAAAATTCCTTATCTTGGTTTATGTTACGGTATGCAGTTAATGGTTGTTGAGTATGCTCGAAATGTGGTCGGTTTAAAAAACGCTCATACGGCGGAAATTAAACCGCGAGCGAAATATAAAATTATTGATTTGATGGAGAAACAGAAAGCGAAGTTGCGTCAGGGGATTTATGGAGCGACTATGCGTTTAGGCGCTTATCCTTGTAAGATCAAAAAAAACACCATAGCCAGAGAAGTTTACGGAAAAGAAAAAATTTCTGAAAGACACCGACATCGTTATGAGGTGAATGGCAAGTATGTTAAACTTTTGGAGGAAGCGGGAATGATTTTTTCCGGTGTTTCACCGGATAATCAATTAATGGAAATTGCTGAGTTGTCCACTGTGGAACATCCTTTTATGTTGGGTAGTCAATTTCATCCGGAATTTACATCCTCTCCCTTACAACCAAGTCCTTTGTTTGACGGGTTTGTTAAGGCCATCAAGAATTCGGTTGACGGGAAGTAGGGTTAATAGAGAGTCGGTCTATGATGATCGTTAATTGGTTAGCACTCTAATTGTTGGAGTGCTTGACTTTTTGGAGAAAGTTAGTAAAATATTTAGGGAACAATTTTCATTTAGTGTTTTTTTGAAATAGTTAAAGGTGGTGAAGTTGTTTGATTTGTTTTTGACAATTATTTAATTATTAAATTTAAAAACTATGCCTAAACAAATAAAATATGATGAAGACGCTCGTCAAGGAGTTATGGCCGGAGTTAAACAAGTTGCCGACACGGTAAAAGTAACTCTCGGGCCGAAAGGAAGAAATGTTATTTTAGATCGTGGATTTGGTAGTCCAACCATTACCAATGATGGTGTAACAATTGCCGAAGAAATTGAATTGGAAGATAAATATGAAAATATTGGCGCTTCTATGGTTAAGGCTGTGGCCAGTAAAACAAATGATAGCGCCGGTGATGGTACAACTACTGCCACTATTTTAACTCAAATTATTGCCGAAATTGGAGCAAGGATGGTTTCCAAGGGAGTAAATGTGATTGCTTTAAAAGATGCATTGGCTAAATATTCGGCTGATGCGATAAAGAATATTAAAAAAAGTTCTCAACAAGTTAAAGACAGTAAAGCTATTGCCCAAGTGGCGACCATTTCCGCTCAAGATGAAAAAGTGGGTACCATTATCGCCGAAGTAATGAATGAAGTTGGTGAAAATGGAGTTATTACCGTTGAGGAGTCGCAAACCTTTGGAACAAGTTACGAAGTTGTAAAGGGAATGAAGATTGATAAAGGTTATATTTCTCCTTATATGGTTACCAAGGCAGATTCTATGGAGGCGGAATTAAAAGATCCTTATATTTTGATTACGGATAAAAAAATATCGGCCATTAAAGAGATTTTGCCAATTTTGGAAAAAGTGACTCAAGCCGGCAAGAAAGAAATGGTTATTTTGGCGGAAGATGTTGATGGTGAAGCATTGACAACTTTGGTTCTTAATAAGTTGCGAGGTACTCTTAATGTTTTGGCGGTTAAGGCACCCGGTTTTGGAGATAATCAAAAAGCAATGTTGGAAGACATCGCTATTTTGACCGGCGGACAAGTGATTACCGAAGATAAGGGAATGAAATTGGAATCGGTGGAATTGTCGGATTTGGGACAAGCCGGGCGAGTTGTTGCCGACAAGGATAGTACGACTTTTGTGAATGGTGTTGGACAAGAGGCGGATATTAAAAGCCGAGTGGAGCAAATAAAGGCGCAGATTGAAAGGACGGACAGTGATTTTGATGCTGATAAATTAAAAGAAAGGTTGGCGAAATTGTCCGGTGGAGTAGCGGTGATTAAAGTTGGGGCGGCAACTGAAGTTGAACAAAAAGAGAAACAACACCGAGTGGAAGATGCTGTGGAAGCAACGAAAGCCGCTGTTGAAGAAGGTATTGTTGCCGGAGGAGGAATGGCTTTGTTGGGTGAGGCTGTGCGATTGGCGAAATTGAAAAAACAGAAGGAGAAAAATCTTTCCGTAGAAGAACGTTCCGCTTTGGAAATTCTGATAGAGGCTTTGGAGGCACCGATTCGACAGATTGCTGTTAATGCCGGTATTTCTCCGGATTTGGTTTTGGCGGAGATTGATCGTCGAAATGAGAATGGTGATTTGAAGATAGGATACAATGCCACAGCCGATGAATATGTGGATATGATTGCTGAGGGAATTATTGACCCAACAAAAGTGGTTACTTCCGCGTTGCAAAACAGTGTTTCTACCGCTGCAATGATTTTAACGACTGAAGCGGTGGTAACGGATATTCCAGAGAAAAAAGAAGATGCCGGAAGCGCTGCAGCAATGGCTGGTGGTGGAATGGGTGGTGGAATGCCGATGATGTAGAGTTGTTTGAAAGGTAGTAGTACTGAAGAAATAATTTTAAAAAAAGCAAAAGGATTGCCCCTAAGGAGGGGTAGTCCTTTATTTTTTCAATTCTTTGGAGATTTGTTTTTTTAAGAGAATATTTGTTTTGGTGAAGAGTGCGACGGGATTTGCTTTATTGATTTTCTTTTTAATTTTTTTAAACTTAGAAGCCATTGACATATTTTTTAAAGATAGTAAAATGTAGTTAGCAGTTGTTTTATATAACTGCTAATAGGAAGATTTTCATTAAAATGAAGTTAATGACTGAGCGACAAGAACAAATTTTAAAGATTATTATCAAGGAGTATGCGGAAACCGGAGTACCGGTTGGCAGTAAGGAGTTGGTAAAAAGGTATAAACTGCCTTTTTCTTCAGCCACCCTAAGGAATGAAATGGTACTTTTGGAGAAAAAGGGCTTATTGGAAAAGGCGCATATTTCTTCCGGACGAATTCCCACCGATGACGGTTATCGTTATTTTATTGACAACTTGGTGGAACGACAGGATACTTCTCTGGAATATCAAAAAAAATTGGAATTGAAGCTTTTGAAAATGAAAACACAGAATGTTCAGCTGGAGCGGACCGTGGGAAAGATGCTTTCCACCATGTCCAAGTGTTTGGTGATTAGCGGAGCTTTAGATAAGGGAGAATTTCAAAGTTTTGGTATTCATAATCTTTTGGAAAGTCCTGAATTTTCCAGTTTGGATGATTTTTCCAGAATAACAACTGTTTTGGATACCATTGATGAAAAGATAGATAAAGTTTTGCGACGGGCGGAGAAAGGGGAGGTGAAGATTTTTATTGGCAAAGAAAATCCGGTAAAAGAAATTCAAAATTCTTCAATGATTGTCTCTCGTTATGAAGACTTGGAAGGTAAGGATAGAGTGATTGCTCTCATTGGTCCGAAAAGTATGAAATACCAGAAAAATAAAAAGTTGATTGAATTTGCTAAAAAATTATTAAAAGGAAGAGGGGGGAGTAGGGCAATTCTTTGGCTAATCGGTAGTGAGATTATCGGATTATTTTTGAGTTAATAATTAACAACAACTCTATGACAGAAATAGATTGGTCAAAATTTAAACAAGGAACGATGTTGGTGAATGTTTTGGCAATTATTTATGATAAAGACAAAGATAAAGTGTTGATCGGACGAAGAGAAAATGATCCTTATTTACCGGATTTAACCTGGTCATTTCCCGGTGGACGACCGGGTTACGAAGATGAACTGGAGGATTATCTAAAAACTTCCGTTCGGTTAAAAACCGGTTTGGATATTGAGGTGGATAAAATTCTTTTTTCCAAAACTTATCCGGAAAAAAGAGAGTTTTTGTCCATTTATTATCTTTGTCAAAATTGGCGGGGCGAACCGAAAGCCGGAGAAAATTTTCGGGAAGTTAAATGGGTATCTCCGGAGAAGTTGGAAGAATATTTCACCACTTCTTTTCATCCGGTCTTGAAAAAGATGATTTTGGATTTGAAGTATCAATAGGGAGCGTTTGAGTGTCGGTTGGCACTTGTCAATTATTAATATAGAAAAATGTTTTAATATAAGATAAGATATAAAAATATGAAAACTGAAAGTAAATCCCGGGATAATAAGAGGAATGTTGATCCGGAAAATGATTTCGGTTGTTTCTGGTTGAGCGTTAAGGCCGTGGTTTATGATGAAGCCACCGATAAAGTTTTGGTTTTGAAACGATCAAAAAAAGAAAAATTTCACACCGGAGCATATGATTTGCCGGGGGGACATATGGATAAAGGTGAATCAGTGATTGAGTGTTTAAAAAGAGAAATAAAGGATGAAACCGGTTTAACTGTTCAGATTGGAGATATTTTGGCGATTAGGGAATATCCTAAGGAGCATGAAATGTTTGATAAGATTAAGGCCTTGCGTTTTATAGCTTACTATCAGAGTGGAGAAGTTGAGTTGAGTGAAGAGCATAGCGCTTTTCAGTGGTTGACTTTTGAGGAAGTTAAACAGAAGTTGGCTGACGATGGTTACGAGCAAGAAAAAAAGGAAACTATTTTGTTAGCGGAAAAGTATTTGCAAAACCGACAAGGAGTGGAAAGGTGGCAACGAAGCATTGCCGATTTTGAAAATTATAAAAAACAGACCGCCAAACAAAATGAAGAATTTAAAAAATATGCCAACGAAAATTTTGTGGTGGATATTTTGCCGGTTTTGGATAATTTCCAGGCTTCTTTAGAACATATTCCGGAGGAAGAGCGAGGAGGTGGTTGGGTTACCGGTATTTTGTATATTCAAAAACAACTGTTGGATGTTTTGGAAAGTCACGGAGTGAAGCCTTTAGGGGTGCAAGTTGGAGACAAGTTTGATGTTGGTTTGCATGAAGCGATAAGGGTTGGGGAGACTGGTGAAGGCAAGAAAAATGAAAGGTTGAATAACAAAAAGGGAAAAAGGAAAGGTGGCACCGATAAAATTTCCAAAGTATTGAAAGATGGTTACAAGATGGGCGAAAAAATAATTCGTCCGGCAATGGTAGAGGTGGAGTAGGTTTTGGAGGTTGATCAAATTCTGAATCGTATGCGGTTCGGGCAGATAGAGAGTTGGGGGAGATAGGGGTTTTTACTTTTACTAATTGCCAAGTGTTTGTTGAGATGGTTGATAATTTTGGTGGTCTGCGGATTTTAGAAGTTGAGAAGTTGGAAAGCTCGGATTAATTTTTGGTTTGTAACGGGGGACTGTTTTTGATGAAATTGTTTTTGTTTGAAGGGTAGTTTTTAATTTAAAAATACGGGAAAGATTTATTTGAGGAATGATTCTTTTACGATTTGATTTTAAAGACTTGACAAATTTTAAAAAGATATTATAATAAAATTAGCAGTCAAGAGGTTGGAGTGCTAAATGGTGAAACAAAATTTTTAAAATAATGAAAATTGAAAAATTTTGTTGGCCTATCGGACACTTCTAAACCGTAAATTAATTACTTTTTTGACTGCTTCAGTATAATCTTTTGTAAAATAAAAATTAATTGTTCAAACGTTTGGTGAAATATTTCACCGGCGGGAGAACCAGTAAAGTTATGAGACAAATAATTCCTTTTGATCCTTTCAAGGAACTTACTACAGTCTTCGGAGAAGACGGTTTTTCCGGAGCGTTTGCGCCGGCTGTCAATGTTCATCAAGATGGCGATAATGTGGTGGTGACTATGGAAGTTCCCGGTGTCAAAGAAGGTGATATTGATGTGGCGGTGGAAAATGATGTTTTGACCGTTTCCGGTAGCAAGAAATTTAAGAAAGAAGTAAAAAAAGAAAATTATTATCACAAGGAAATAAGGGAAGGTAATTTTACCAGAAGTGTGATTTTACCGATGAAGGTGAAAGGTGATGCAGCGGAGGCAGAAATTGAAAACGGTGTTTTAACTGTTACTTTGCCGAAAGCTGATGAGTTGAAGCCGAAGAAGATTGCTGTAAAAAGTAAGGGTAAATAATTTTATTAGAGCCTCTTTTGATTAAGGGGCTCAGGTCGGATTTTTTAAGAAATTCGACCTGAGAATGTTTTTTCAGATTTTTAATAAAAAGTAATTATTAATAAATAAAAAATATTATGGCAAAAGTTTTAGGAATTGATTTGGGAACCACCAACTCCGCTATGGCGGTGATTCAAGGTGGTAAACCGGAAATTTTAGAAAATAAGGAAGGAAGTAGAACTACTCCTTCAGTGGTTGCTGTTAATAAAAATGGAGAACGATTGGTGGGAATCCCCGCCAAGAGACAAGCGGTGACTAATCCGGACAATACTTTGTTTTCCATTAAGAGGTTGATTGGTCGAAAGTATTCCGATCCGGAAGTTCAAGAGGCGCAAAAGGTTCTGCCATTTAAAATAGTGGAAGGAAAAAATGGAGCGGTAAATGTGGTTATGGGTGATAAAGAATATCGTCCGGCGGAGATTTCCGCTATGGTTTTACAAAAATTGAAAGCCGATGCGGAAGAGAAGTTGGGCGAAAAAATAGAAAAAGCGGTTATTACCGTTCCGGCTTACTTTGATGATTCTCAGAGAAAGGCCACTAAAGATGCCGGAAAGATTGCCGGTTTGGAAGTAGAAAGAATTATTAATGAGCCAACAGCGGCCGCTTTGGCGTATGGGTTTGATAAAAAGAAAGATGAAAAAATCGTTGTTTACGATCTTGGTGGAGGAACTTTTGATGTTTCTGTGTTGGAGGTTTCTGAGGATACCGTTGAAGTAAAAGCTACTAACGGAGATACTTATTTGGGTGGAGATGATTTTGATGAAAAGATTATCAAGTGGATTATAGATGAATTTAAAAAGCAAGAAGGTATTGATTTATCAAAGGATTCTTTGGCATTGCAGAGAATTAAGGAATCGGCAGAAAAAGCAAAAATAGAATTATCAACCGCTCAGGAAACGGAAATTAACCAACCTTTTATCACTTCCGGCGAAGAAGGTCCGAAGCATTTGGTTTTGAAATTAACCAGAGCCAAATTAGAAGAGTTGGTTGGCGATTTGGTTGAAAAAACTTTGGAGCCAACTAAGAAAGCTTTGGAGGATGCCGGTTTGAAAAAGGAGGATATTAACGAAGTAATAATGGTTGGAGGAATGACCAGAATGCCTTTAGTATTGCAGAAAGTGGAAGAGTTCTTTGGTAAGAAGCCATCAACAAGTGTTAATCCTGATGAAGTGGTGGCCATGGGAGCGGCTATTCAAGGTGGAGTTTTGCAAGGAGATGTAAAAGATGTTTTATTGTTAGATGTTACTCCTTTAACTCTGGGAATTGAGACGATGGGTGGTATAGCAACTCCTTTGATTGAGAAAAACACCACTATTCCGGTTAGTAAAAGTCAGATTTTTTCTACGGCAGTTGACAATCAACCATCGGTGGAAATTCACGTTATACAAGGGGAGAGAAAAATGGCGGCAGACAATAAAACTTTGGGAAGATTTATGTTGGATAATATTCCGCCGGCTCCGCGAGGAGTACCGCAAATAGAAGTTTCTTTTGATTTGGATGCCAACGGTATTTTGAATGTAAAGGCTAAGGATAAAGGAACCGGAAAAGAACAAAGTATCAGGATAGAAGCTTCTTCGGATTTGACGGAAGAAGAAATAGAGAAGATGAAAAAAGATGCTGAGGCACATGCTGAAGAGGATAAAAAGAAAGCGGAAGCGGTTGCCATTAGAAATACGGCTGATACCTTGATCTTTACTACTGAGAAGGCGTTGAAGGATGCCGGAGATAAGATCACTGCCGAGGAGAAAAAACCCGTAGAAGAGAAAATAAAGGCCTTAAAAGAGATACTTAAAGACGAAAAAGCGGATACGGAAAAGATTAAGAAGGCTTCCGATGAATTATCAACCGCCGCTCAGGCTATCGGAGAAAAGTTGTATAAAGCAGCTCAGGAAGCAGAACAGGCCAAAGGAGGAGCTTCTGTGGCCGGTGATGATGGGAAAAAAGATGCTGGAAAAACCGCCACTGATGCTAATATTAAGGATGCAGAAGAGGTGAAAGACAATAAGGATGATAAAGGTGATGAAAAGAAAAAATAAGCTTTGCCTGATTTAAGTCAAAATTATTTTTTCCACTTTTACAATTCACAAGAAGCCCTTCGGGGCTTCTTGTGTTTATTGATTTAAGGTTTTTAAATCTCATTTTGGAAAATGGTTGGAAAAAATAAAAAACATCCAATCGGAAAAATGTTGTTTGTTGAAGTTTGAGTATGGAGAGAGTGAAAGTGGTAGAATTATAGAAATAAAAAATATAAGTGAATGTACTTTGGAAAAAATTGCCAAAAAAGATGGCAAAGCAATTCCGGTAGATGCCGGCAACAAATATGTAGGTATCTTAAAAAAGATGTTGGGCAGAATGATATTTTGCAGTTAGAATTAGATAATCAAAATGGTAGGGGGTTGTTAAGTACTATGGCCAAGAAAATTAAACACTGTGAAGATGGCAGTTATTTAATTGAAATGGCTACTTCTTATCTTCAGGTTGGTGAGCAACCAATTATTGGTATATCTGATGATGGCATATTATTAAATGGATTTATCCCAAAAGAAATAAAAATATATCAAAATCCACAGAATTCAAGGAAGGTGATTTGGGTTAGGACAGACCGTTTTTATTACGCGATTAATTTTTTAGACTAGGAACTATAAAAAGCATTATATAATCATAAAACCACCTCAAACAAACCAATCTCAAAACAGATACAGCTTAAGTGACTAATCAAGCCGGTCATTTGACAAGAAAGTTACAAAATGTCAAGATGAAGATATAAAATAATCATTAATCAATATTAAAATGCGAGTAAAACCGGAAATTTTTAAGGCCTATGATATCAGATGTATCTACGGAGAAGATTGTGACGCTAAAACTTTTTATTTAATCGGCCAGGAAATGGCGAAAGCTCTGGGGGTTAAAAAAATAGCTATTGGCTGTGATGCTCGAGAGTCCAGTCCGATTTTACACAATGCTTTGATGCAGGGAGTTTTGGATGCCGGAGTGGATGTGGTTAATTTGGGCGTGATTACCACCCCGATGTTATATTTCAGTTCTCATTTTTTACCTGATGTGGAAGGAGCTATGTCTGTGACTGCCTCTCATAATCCCGGAGAATGGAACGGAGTAAAAACTTGTTTGCGAAATGCCGTACCGGTAGGGGAAGAGGCGGGAATTGGAGCAACCAGAGAAGGGGTTCTGGCTCGTCAAGATGAAGAAATAGAAGTTCCCGAGCAAGCTCACAGTTCGCAAGGGACTTTAACCGAATATGATATTAAACCGGAGTATTACGAATACTTTTTAAAGTTTGCCAAATTGGGAGATAAAAAATTTAAAGTGGTAATTGATTGTGCCAATACGATGGGAGTTTTGGAGTTGCCGTTTTATGAAAAATATTTGGCGGATAATTTTGAGGTGGTAAAAATGTATTGTGATTTGGAGAATAGCGCTTATCAGAATTCTCATGAAGCCAATCCTTTAAAAACGGAAACCTTGTCTGAATTGCAAGAAAAAGTGGTGGCGGAAGGCGCAGATTTGGGAATTGCTTATGACGGAGACGCTGACCGAGTGGGCTTTATTGATGAAAAGGGAGAGATTATTTCTATGGATTTGGTAACCGGTTTAATTGCCAAAGTATTTTTGGAAAAAGAGGAAAACAAAGGGAGAGTTTTCTTGTATGACCTGCGTTCTTCTCGGGCGGTAAAGGAAGTGATTGAGGAAAATGGAGGAATAGCCCATGAATGTAGAGTGGGACACACTTTAATTAAAAAGCAAATGAGCGAAGAGAATGCTTTGTTTGCCGGTGAATTGTCGGGACATTATTATTTTCAAGCCAATAAAAACGGAGAGGTTAGTACTTTGGCAGCACTTACTTTATTGAATTTAATGGCGGAAACCGGACAGCCGATTTCCGAGTTGGTGCAAGATTTACGACGTTATTATCACAGCGGTGAGATAAATTCGGAAGTGGAGGATAAGGAAGGGATTTTGGCTAAGTTGAAAGAAAAATATGCCGATGGAAAATTATCCGAATTGGACGGTATTAAAATTGATTATCCCGATTGGTGGTTTAATGTTCGTCAGAGTAATACTGAACCGGTTTTAAGATTGAATGTGGAGGCTAAGACCAAAGAAATGATGGAGGAAAAAAGAGATGAATTGTTGGCGATAATCAGAGGATGAAGATGGTGAATAAGAATAGATTCTCCGACAGTTTAATGATTTAAATAGCAAAAAACAAGGGTTAAACCTTGTTTTTTGTTGGTGAAAGAATTTTTTTAAACGAAGAAAGACTAAACGATGGCGCGCCTTTGGCGCGCCGTGCCTCTACACTTTTAATACGCCGTGCCTCTGCACTCTCCGAGCGCGAAGTTTCAATTTGCGGAGAGTTAGGGATTCGAACCCTAGGTACCGGTAAAGGTACAACACCTTAGCAGGGTGTCCCATTCGACCGCTCTGGCAACTCTCCATTTTAATTTTAATACCTTTGTTTATATTAGCATATTTTTTGAAAAAATCAAACCTCTTTCTTTTTTTTTGGTTGTTGATATAATGAAGTAATGTAGAGGGTGCTGATAAAATAAATTTATTTAAAGAATTATGCGAAATCTAAAAATTATCGGTGGAAGTTCAAATTTAAAGTTGGTTAATGACGTTGGTAGGTTATTGCGAAAAAAAACATTAAATAATGTTTTCGAGTATTTTGCCAATACGGAATTTCGGCCACGTATTCCGGAAAGTGTGCGTGGAAAAGATATTTTTGTTATTCAGACGGGAGGTTATGCCGTAAAAGAAAACGGTGAGGGACAGTGTCGAACAGCCAATGATTATTTGATGGAAACTTATATTTTATTAAAAACACTTCGTCGTTCTGATGCCAAGACCATCAATTTGATTGCACCTTTTTTCCCTTATTCGCGAGAAGACAAGAAAGATAATCCTCGGGGAGCGATTTCTGCGAGAGATGTAGCCGATCTTTTTGAGTTGGGTGGTGTGAATAGGGTGATAACTTTTGATTTACATGCTCCGCAAATTCAAGGATTTTTCAATGTTCCTTGTGACAATTTATACGCCACCCAACTGATTAAAAATTATTTACAGCGAACAGTATTTCGAAAAAGCAAAAATTATCAGAAGAAATTTGTTCTGATTGCTCCGGATGAGGGAGCTTTAAAGAGAATAAAAGAATTTGCCGGATTATTCGGATTGCCTTTTGTTGTTTTGTCTAAGGAGAGGGATTACACTAAAAAAAATACGGTGGAAAAAATGGTTTTAATTGGGCGAAAGAAATATGTTGAAGGAAGGACGGCAATTATTATTGATGATATGATTGACACTTTTGGAACAGTTAATAAGGCGACTAAATTGTTGGCGGAAAAAGGAGTAAAGAATTTAATCGTTTGTGCTACTCACGGTATTTTTTCCGGACCGGCTTTGAATTTGATAAAAGAAAACGATTTTATTAAAATGGTTTTGGTTAGTGATTCTATTCCCCAAGAAGATCATCAAAAAGAATGTTCAAAAATTAAAGTTTTTACCATTGCACCAATGATTGTTGATATCATCAGAAGGTTAACCAAGGGACAATCGGTTTCTGAAATTTTTAATCATTCTGGGAAAAAATAATAATTTAGAATAATGAAATGGTAATTTCTAAGACAAAAATTAAAGATTTGTTAATCATTGAACCGGATATTTTCAGGGATGAGAGAGGATTTTTTTTGGAAACATACAATGAAAAAAGATACCAAGAGATTGGTATCCAAGAGAAATTTGTTCAGGATAATTTATCTCAATCAAATAAAGGTGTTTTGCGGGGATTGCATGCTCAAAAGGATCCTTATACTCAAGGGAAATTGGTGCAGGTTATAACGGGAGCGGTTTTGGATGTGGCAGTGGATGTTCGTGAAAATTCAGAAACTTACGGTCAGTGGGTGAGTGTGATTTTGACAGCAGAGAACAAAAAACAATTTTGGATTCCGGCGGGATTTTTACACGGCTTTTTAACCTTGGAAGAAGGGACTATTTTTACTTACAAGTGTACTAATCTTTATAATTCGGAAGCGGAGGTTTGTGTGAAGTGGAATGACAATGACTTAAACATTGATTGGCAATTGGAAAAATACGGAATTAAAGAACCGATTGTTTCTGAAAAAGATCAAGGCGGAGTTTTGTTTAGAGATTTAGTTATTTAAAATTATATTAATAATGAGTAGTTCTTTGGAAAAAATGTTAAGTACTCAAGAAGTTGGTCGTTATCGAGGGAAGTTTGGGGAATTGCCAAATATTAGGCATTTGGAAAATCCGGCGTCAGCTATTGATGTTGTTTTGGGTACTCCGAGATATTTAAAGGACAAGAATATTTCTTCCATACTTCATTCTTATTCAGAAGGCTTTATTAGTGACTTGGAAATTGTTGATTGGTTTTCTTCTCCTCAAGCAGGACAGTTGGGTGGGATGCATAATTTTAAAATTTCCAGTATTTCACCGGAGAATAAAATTTCCGTCTTTTACAGAGCTTGTACGGCAGTAGTGGTTTTTGGTAAGAGTATTGAAACTAATGAGAGAATTTCTTTTTTAACACATCAAAGTCCGGCTATTTTTTCGTATCCTTCGAAGGGATGGTTTATTGATTCTTTAGTGAGTAGATTGCGAGAATTTAAGAAATATGCTCAAAAAGGAACAATTGATGCAGTTATTGCCGGAGGATATTTTTCTCAAACAGTACCCATTGAACATGGTTGTTATGCGGGGAGCTATTTAAAAGCTCTCAAAACATTGGGAAGAATTTTAACGGAGGAATTGCAATTCAGTCCACGGGTAGTTTTGGGGCCATCCAGAGATGGTCGTCTATATATTGATATTGCTTTAGAGACCCAAGCCGGTAAAATGTATATTATGCCCACCGAAGAAATTGACCATTCTGATCAATCTAATCAGGTGCATTTTTCTTTTCAGTGGTTTGAAGTTGATAATTTGATGTGACGGTTGCTTGTTTGTTAAAATTTGCTATATGTTTCAGTTGTCTTTGATGAATAAAATAATGAAATTAAACAGAGTTAAGTAATAATGGAAACAGTAATTTTGTTTACACTGACAATTATTTTATTTATAGTTGGTTTGGCGGGAATTGTTTTGCCGATTGTTCCCAGTTTGCCAATAATTTGGTTGGGAATTTTGATTTATGGTTTGGTGACTGATTTTAATGAAATAACTCTTTGGACGGTGTCGCTCACCGGAATTTTAATGCTCATCGGTTCGGTTTTAGATTTTCTGGCCGGTATTTTTGGTGCCAAAGCTTCCGGTGCCAGTTGGTATGGGGTCGGTGGAGCGTTAATTGGCAGTTTGATTGGTTTTGTAGTCTTTAATTTTTTTGGTTTATTGATAGGTTCTATTTTGGGAGCATTTTTAGGGGAGTATTTAAAGTATCGGAAAAGCCATCAGGCGATTAAGGCCGGAGTTGGAACAATGTTTGGAATAGTATTTGGAATAATTATTAAAATCATCATTGCATTTATAATGATTGGGATTTTCGTCTGGAAAGTTTTGTTGTAATAAGTTTTGGAACAGAAGATGATAAAAAACAGAAGAAGAAAGATTAAATTGGGGGTAATTTTCGGAGGACGAACGGCGGAACACGAAGTTTCTTTGGCGGCGGCGCCGGGGATTTTGGAGAATTTGAATCGAGAAAAATATTCGGTTAAAATATTTGTAATTTTGAAAACCGGTGATTGGTTGATTGGGAAAAGAGCGCTGGCTTATATTGAAAAGTATAAAGATCGAGCGGGAATAGAAAATGGAATAACTGAGAGAGAGTCTCGGAAAATTAAAACAGCCAATTGGGGGGAAATTATTTCGGTTTTGCAAAGTGAGGTGGAGTTGGTTTTGCCGATAATGGCCGGACCTTATAGTGAGGATGGAAAATTACAAGGAATGCTGGAAACTCTGAGTATCCCTTATGTTTTTTCCGGAGTTTTGACCAGCGCTTTGGCGATGGATAAAAATAAAACAAAGATAATTGCCGATAGTGTCGGTCTTAGGGTTATACCGGGAATGGTGGTTGATTCCGATGCAGGTGCTAAAAAGGCTATCAAAGAACTGACTATGCCGATAATTGTTAAGCCATTGGAATTGGGGTCGTCAGTTGGAATCTCCATTGTTCGTACCGAAGAGGAATTAAAGGAGCAAATAAAAAACGCTTTAAAATATGGAAATGAAGTATTATTGGAAAAATATATTGCCGGACGGGAATTCACAGCGACGATTATGGGCAATAAAAATCCGGAAGTTTTGGCGATTACGGAAATCATTCCGGTGGTGGCGGAATTTTATGATTATAAAGCTAAATATCAAGAAGGAGGTAGTGAACATATTTGTCCGGCTAAATTACCGAAGACAATTTCGCGACAAATGAAGAAATGGGCTTTACGAATTTATCAGAATATTAATTGTCGTGATCTGGCTCGGGTGGATTTTATTCTATCCGATGATGGGGAAATATATTTTTTGGAAGTTAATACCATTCCGGGAATGACACCTACCAGTTTGGCGCCGGAGGCCGGAAAAGTGGCTGGAATGAAATTTGAAAAATTTTTAGATAAATTGATTGATGGTGCTTTGAGGCGGTATAGATAATTTTTTATAAATATTTAATTCACAAAAAGTTATGTTAGGAGAAAAAACAATGTTAGTCACCGGAGGGGCGGGATTTATCGGTTCAAATTTTATTCATTATATTTTGAAAAAATATTCAAATTATAAAATAATAAATTTAGATGCCTTGACTTATGCCGGAAATTTAGATAATTTAAAATCGGTGGAGAATAATTCTAATTATGAATTTGTTCAGGGAGATATTACCGATAAAAAATTGGTTAATAAATTGATGGAACGAGTGGATTTGGTGGTTCATTTTGCCGCCGAAAGTCATGTGGATCGTTCTATTGTTGATAGTGATATTTTTGTGCGCACTAATATCAACGGTACTTTGAATTTGTTGGAAGCCGCTCGTGATAAAGGAGGAATTCGTTTTCATCACATTTCCACCGATGAAGTTTTTGGTTCTCTCGGTCCGAATGATCCGGCTTTTAACGAGCAAACTTGTTATGATCCCCGTTCGCCTTACAGTGCTTCCAAAGCCTCTTCCGATCATTTAGTAAGAGCTTATTATCACACTCACAATTTGCCGATTACCATTTCCAATTGTTCCAATAATTATGGACCTTACCAATTTCCGGAAAAATTAATTCCTCTTTTTGTGACCAATTTAATGGACGGTAAAAAAATTCCCATTTATGGTGATGGTTTAAATGTTCGTGATTGGTTGCATACAGAGGATCATTGTCGGGCTATTGATTTAATTATTCATCAAGGCAAGATTGGTGAAACTTACTGTGTTGGTGGCGGAGCGGAAAAGACGAATCTGGAAATAAGCAGGATAATTTTAAAGGCGATGAATAAGGGGGAAGAAATGATTGAATTTGTGGAAGATCGCAAAGGACACGATCGAAGATATGCCATTGATTATTCCAAGATAAAAAACGAATTGGGTTGGGAACCGTCAATAACTTTTTCAGAAGGGATTGCCAAGACGATTCAATGGTATAAAGACAATGAAGATTGGTGGAGAAAGTTGAAATAGTCATAATATTTTAAAGGATAGACTTGAAAAGGAGTGATTGACTGTTAAGTGGTATTTTGTTTAATTATTTGAATTTGGAAAAAATGTTAGAGATCCCAAAACAGTATGAATCATTAGAGTATGTTCATAATATTGACTGGCAGGATGTTTTTGCCGTTTGGCGAGCCTATGAGGCCTATCAAAAAAATTGGCGGA
>Ga0256914_1000327_pt1 | contig 46470 bp, 43 predicted proteins | sample HulkmetaG_FD_191571 | JGI IMG/M metagenome (GOLD analysis project Ga0256914, IMG submission 191571) | Hydrothermal chimney microbial communities from Main Endeavour vent field at the Juan de Fuca Ridge, Pacific Ocean - Hulk | ecosystem: Environmental > Aquatic > Marine > Hydrothermal vents ...
AGAAGAGCCTAAAGAAAGCAAAGCTAAATTAATTACAAATAAAATGGCTAGAGAGAATAAAAATCTGTTAAACAAATTACTACGCATGGCGTCCCTCCCGCTTTAGTTTTTGGGGGTGGCTGCCACTCAAGTGGGTGGGGAAGCCAAGGTAGGGGCTTAGAGACAGACCTCACCAGGTGCCTTGTCACAGTCTCGGGGATTCGGCAACCCGGCTGCCCTAGGGCTTGAGCCCCTTAGGCCCGCGGCTTTGCGCCCCACCCTTTCGAGTGGTTTGCCTTTATCGTCCCCTCTTTTTTGTTCGACCCCTCAATTCCCCGACTAGAATTTTGGCCCGCAAACCTAGAATACAACCGGCAAAAATTATTCCCATCATCCGCCCATTTTGTGTAAAAAATTTCCAATATGGAAATATGTTTCCCCCTTTTTAGTTAATTTGTAATGCGAGTCAAGAGTGTTTTTCTTACGACACAAGAAATTGTTTTCTATTTGGTGTTATCTAACGGATATAAAAAGGGAATAAGTTTGCCTAAAAAGTAGATTTAGAAGGAAAAAAACAGAACGGAAGCGAAAACAGAAGCGAATTTAAAAACCAAATAAAATCGAAGGATTCGAAAAGTTATTTTCTTCAGAAATTAAAATTAATTGATTTTTTACGAAATTTATAGGCGCCAATAACGATATGGAGTTTCGCTGAAATCTTTGGCAGAAAAGAGTCCTTTGACATCAATAATGACCCCCCTTCCTGGACGGAGGGTTTTTATTATCCCCTGGGGGCCTAAAAGGCGGTATTGCTCGTGAGCCACCGCCAGAATAACCGCATCCAATCCACGAGGTGGTTCAGGGTAAAGTTCTATGCCATATATTTCTTTGGCTTCCTCGGGTAATGCTAGAGGGTCGTGAACCTCTGGCTCGATGCCATATTCTCGTAATTCATGGATGATGTCGATTACTCTGGTATTGCGTATATCGCGGCAATTTTCTTTAAATGTTAAACCAAGTATTCCTACTCGTGCACCATCTACTCTAATGCCAGCTTTAATTAACTCTTTTATTGTTTTTTGTGCTACATAAATGCCCATATAATCGTTTATGCGTCTACCTGCTAATATAACCTGTGGGTGATATCCTAACTCTTGTGCTTTATATGTTAAGTAATATGGATCAACGCCAATGCAATGGCCTCCTACCAGTCCTGGCCTAAATGGTAAGAAATTCCATTTAGTACCTGCACATTCCAGAACTTCTAATGTATCAATTCCCATAAGATTAAAAATGATAGCCAGTTCATTCATTAGAGCAATATTAAGATCTCTTTGCGTATTTTCTATTACTTTGGCTGCTTCAGCTACTTTGATGCTAGGAGCACGATAGATCCCAGCTTTTACTACTAATTCGTAAGTTTTAGCGATTATTTCTAATGTTTCTTCATCTTGTCCTGCAACAACCTTGATTATTTTAGGTAAAGTATGTTCTTTGTCTCCAGGATTGATACGTTCTGGTGAGTAACCTACTTTGAAATCTTGACCACATCGTAAGCCAGAATTTTTTTCAAGTATCGGAACACAAATTTCTTCTGTAACTCCAGGATAAACTGTAGATTCATAGACTACAATGCTTCCCTGAGAAAGATGTTTTCCGATGGTTTCGCTGGCCTTGATAAGAAAGCTGAGATCTGGCAACTTGTGATCTGTGATTGGAGTTGGGACGGCTACAATTATAAAATGGTAATCCTTTAATCCTCCAGGATCAGTAGTGAATTCCAAAAATTGGGCTTCCTTGAATTCTTCGGGTGTTACCTCTCCGGCAGGATCATGTCCCTGACGGTAAGCTTTTATCTTTTGAGGATTCACATCAAAGCCCAGGGTGGGAATTCTTTTTCCAAATTCTATAGCTAGCGGAAGACCGACATATCCGAGACCAACAATTGCTACTCTTTCAGCTGCTTTCATGAATCCTTCTCCAAAACGGACTTTTTAAACACCCTAGCTTATTATCGGCTCGGATTCAAAATTCAAGACGGGTTAGATCCAAGGAATGGATTTCCGGGAACCCCCTTTCATGCAAAATGGGTAAAGATTTTTCAGGGAGTTAAGAAAAAAAATTCCCTCTTTAGGGAAAAAAAATTCCCTTCCTGGACAGGATCCCAAAAGCGGGAATGCTGCAATCTGTTGATATTCTAAAAATTGCTGGCCTCATGTTTCTGGCATTTTTATTGCATTATTAAATGGGCGCGTTTGGCATACAAGGCGAGTAGCTCCAAAAGGAGCAAAATCAATTTTAAGGGGGGTGATAGCGGGAGGAGGTTATTCGATAAGGTCCGAAAGAATGTGCGGGTTTTTTAAAAAATTATTCAAAGGAGGTTGGAAATGAAGAAAGTTGTTTGGTTGTTAGCTCTTGTATTTTTGTTAGTAGGCAGCCTGGCACAGGCAAAGTTGTTAGGGATTAAGCAATATATGGGTTATCCTGACATTATATATAATAACACAGGTAATATTAAATATGATCCAGACGGAGATATAAATGATGATAATGTTCTTGATACTGTAGATATCCCTATTTTGGGAGTTTCTGAATTTCAATATAATTTCGTATTAGATGCGGATGATCTGAAGATAGCATATTCTGACGATTCTAATGATGTTGATTATTTAAGTGGGGCTGATTATTTAACAGATATGAAAGTTTATCTTAATGTAGATACAAGTGGCAACTTAATCGAGGGTTATATGGTAGAGCAGGTAGTTAATGGGACAGTTACGGTTAAGGACCATACTTATTCCGCTGGAGATGTGATTCTCGCAGGAGAGGTAGTGGCTTTTGGTTATGATAAACTTTATGATTCTGTCAACGATGTATATGTTGGTGGTTTCGATTTTCTTGTTTCTCGAGACACATTGACTGGAGAATTGATAGATGATGATATTTGGCCTGATGAATATCCTGTTGGTTTGTTTGCTATAGCGGAAGAGATTGGTGATTGGGATGGAACATTTGCAAGTGAGTTCTATTTGACCAAAGTAAAAGGTGACAAGGCGCCCGTGCCTGAGCCGGCCACCATGTTGCTGGTCGGAGCTGGCTTGCTGGGAATCGGTTTCGTTGGTCGGCGTCACTTAAAGAAATAATCAATTAGACTTTGTCTAAGCTCAAGACCGGGCAAGGTTACCTTGCCCGGTTTTTTTATTTTTGCCTGAAATTCATTCAAAACTTGTTAGTACTTGATCTGTAAAGCGTGATAGGAATGGAGCCTCTCAGGACGGGGGGTCTATCCGGTTATCCTTAGGATAAGGGCCGTGCACTTCCCGGGGTAAACTCTCCGGATTCTTCCTGAAACAGTCCCAATTTCTCTACTAATGTTCAGTCGTTTTCCGCAAAGGCTTTGAGACCAAGATAGAGATAGTGCAAGCCCGAGAGGATGGTGAGAGCTGCTGTTAGATGGAAGGCCAAGAGCAGGATCTGAGAGGGAAGGCCATAGAGGGTAAGTATTACGGTGAGAATCTGACAAACCGTGGTGATTTTGCTAGGGATAGAGGGGTGGACTTCGAAGCGGCGCTTGAAAAAGGTCAGAAGGAGGAAACCGAGCAGGATAAAGACGTCCCGGCTGATGACAATTACGGCCAGCCATTCTGGAAAGAGTCTTTGTCCCGCCCCCAGGAGATAAATGGTATCTAATAACAACTTGTCAGCGATGGGATCAAGCAGAGCTCCCAGCTGAGTCTTCTGTTTCAGGGCTCGGGCCAGGAAACCATCCAGGGCGTCGCTTAGGCCAGCGATCAAGAAAAAGATCAGCGCCCATTGGAAACGTTCTTCCAGCAAACAAATGGTGACTATCGGGATGAGCAGAAGACGCAAGAGGGTGATAAGATTGGGAATGTTTAACATGAAGGCCTTATAAACGCTTGTTGTTTGTTTGTCACGGGCTTGACATGAACCCCAGCTCGCGATAAGGAGCGCCTCATGGTCATCGGTGGCCCCTTTCCTGACAGAAAGACTTTTGTTTCCCTGGCCAGAGAACACAACCTGGTGCCGGTCTATCAGGAAGTTCTGGTGGACATGGAGACCCCCATTTCCCTCTTTTACAAGGTGTTTGTGGGGCATTACGGTTTTTTACTGGAAAGCATCGAGGGCGGGGAGAAATGGGCGCGGTATAGCTTCATCGGGGTTAATCCTTTTCTCGTCTTTCGCAGTCGTGAACAGGAGATAGCCCTCCTTGACCGCCACGGTGAGAAGCGTTTCTGGAGTGAGAACCCCCTTGAGGATCTGCGCCAGATACTTGCCCGTTTCAAGGCCGCTAGCTTACCGGAACTTCCCCGGTTCTTTGGAGGGGCCGTGGGGTTTGTCTCCTACGACATGGTTCGCTTCATGGAGCGCTTACCCTCGAGTCTTCCGGAAACCACCGGCTTTTCTGATGTCCATCTCATGTTTCCAGAGCTCCTTTTGATCTACGATCGGCTGAAACACAGCCTCCTGGTGGTTTATAACGCCCGTCTGGAAGACGGAGTCTCTCCAGAAGCGGTCTATGATCGGGCTCTGGCTGAAATAGAGGCCATGGTGCGGCGGGTAAGGGGGCCGCTTATCTACCCACCCTCTTCTCCACCTGCTGAGGAAACCATTCTGGCTCCCGAGATCAGCCGGGAACGATTTCACACCATGGTCAAGCGGGCCAAAGAATACATCCAGGCCGGAGATGTCATTCAAGTCGTCCTCTCCCAGCGGTTCTCCGGAGAGAACCATCTGCGCCCCTTTGACATCTATCGCGCTTTGCGCAAGATCAACCCTTCTCCCTATCTCTTTTATCTCCGTTTGGGAGACGAGACCCTGATAGGTTCATCACCCGAGATCCTGGTCCGACTGGAAGAAGGGCGCATAGAGGTGCGTCCCATCGCTGGCACCAGGCCTCGGGGGCGTACCGAGGCCGAAGATCTGGCCCTGGCCGAAGACCTTCTTCACGATCACAAAGAAAGGGCCGAACACCTCATGTTGGTTGATCTCGGACGAAACGATGTCGGGCGGGTGGCCACCTACGGGAGCGTGGAGGTGCATGAGCTGATGGTCATCGAGCGCTATTCTCACGTGATGCACCTCGTCTCTGGGGTGCGCGGGGATCTGGCCCCTGGCAAGGATATGTTTGATGTGCTTCGGGCTACCTTTCCTGCGGGCACGGTTTCCGGGGCCCCGAAAATCAGGGCCATGGAGATCATCGAAGAGCTGGAGCACGCCCGTCGTGGGCCATACGCTGGAGCCGTGGGCTATTTCGGTTTCTCCGGCAACATGGATCTTTGTATCGCCATCCGGACCCTATTCCAGAAGGGGACCCGTCTCTATCTCCAGGCCGGAGCAGGGATCGTAGCGGATTCTGATCCGGAGCGCGAATTTCAGGAGACCATCAACAAGGCGCGCGGTATGATAAAGGCCATCGAAATGGCACACAGGGGGCTCTGATGGGCATCCACCTGGTGGTCATCGATAACTATGATTCCTTTACTTACAATCTCGTCCAGCTCTTGGGTATCATGTGTCAAAAGCTGGCTCCAGAGACCAGGATTTCGGTTTTCCGAAACGATCAGATTACAGTAACGGAACTCGCAGACCTCTCTCCCACCCACCTGGTCATCTCTCCCGGACCCTGTACGCCCAAAGAAGCCGGCATTTCCGTGGCAGCCATCAAACACTTTGCTGGCAAGATTCCCATTCTTGGGGTTTGTCTGGGACATCAGAGCATTGGAGCAGCTTTTGGAGCCAACATCGTGCGCGCCAGGAGGCTTATGCATGGCAAGACCTCTGCCATTACCCACGATGGTCAGGGGGTCTTCCAGGGTTTGCCCTCGCCCTTTGAGGCCATGCGTTATCATTCCCTGGTAATCGAAGAGGGAAGTCTTCCGGCCGAACTGTTAGTCACGGCCCGGGACGAAGAGGGTGAGATCATGGGGGTTCGCCATCGCGAATGGCCAATAGAAGGAGTTCAATTTCATCCGGAGTCGATAGGTACCTCGCTCTATGCCTGGAAACGGCTACGCCGGCCCCCTCGAGACTGGGACTTTACCTCCCGTGAACTCCCGGAAGGGGTGATCATCTTGAGGAACTTCCTCTTTCCTGGCCAATGGATCTGAAAGAGCTTTTTCTCGAACTGGTGACCATCGCGATCTTTGTGGGCCTTCTCTGGCTCTATCTCGAATGGCGTGCCCGACGACGTTAGAATGACTTTCCCCCGCACCAAAGAAATATTGATAAGGCTCCCGAACTGGGTGGGAGACGCTGTAATGGCCACGCCGGCCCTCATGGTATTGGCCAGGGCCTATCCACGTCTGAGTCTTCTGGCGCGGCCCTCTCTCCTTCCTCTGTTTCGGGTCTTTCCCAACGTGAGAGAACTCATCCCCATCGAGAAGGGGCAGCGGGGCTTTCTTTCCGCGGTCAGGCGTCTCAAAGGACGGTTTGAAGCCGGGATCCTGTTTCCCAATTCCTTCTCTTCGGCTCTGGTTTTATTCCTAGCGCGGGTGACCTATCGAGCCGGTTACCGCACAGATGGAAGGGGCCCCCTTTTGACCCATGCCATCCCGCGTCCCCGTTCCAGGATCCACCAGCGGGATTACTACTTGCATCTTCTGGAGGCCCTGGGTTTTGAAATAGATTCCAGAGAACTCTGTCTTTTCCTGCCCCAGGTGGCTCGGCATCGGGCTCAGGCCTTCCTTGCAGATCTTCCCCCTCCGCGTGCCGGTCTGGCTCCGGGGGCGGCTTTTGGTCCGGCCAAGAAATGGCCTCTGTCCAGATTTCGGGCCCTGGCCTATCATCTACGTCGCCAGGGTTTTTCGCTGGTTGTTCTGGGAGGTGCTGCTGAACACCGGATTGGGGAAGAACTCACCAGAGATCTTTCACGTACCAGAAACCTCTGTGGTCTCACGGATCTGGCCACAGCCGCGGCCATCATCGAGGCCCTGGACCTCTTCGTGAGCAACGATTCCGGTCTCATGCACGTGGCAGCGGCCCTCAAGCGGCCGCAAGTGGCTATCTTTGGTTCCACGGATCCTGAAATTACGGGTCCTCTCAACGACCGGGCTCGGGTCGTGAGAGCCGAGGTGCCTTGTAGCCCCTGTTTCTCTCGCACTTGTCCACAAAATTACGAGTGTTTCACAAGGATTCAGGTTTCAGACGTGTTTCGAGCCTGCTTGGAGGTGACATCGTGAAGAAGCCCGTGATTTTTCTTGATCGAGACGGCACCATCAACGAAGAGGTTGGTTACTTGCGAGATCCTGGAGAGCTCCGTCTCCTACCTCGCGTGCCTGAGGGCCTGCGGCTTCTCAAGGAGGCAGGGTTTGCCCTGGTGGTGGTCACCAATCAAAGCGGGGTGGCCCGTGGCTATTTCGATCAAAAGACGTTGGCCATGGTGCACGAACGTCTTCAGGAACTTCTGCAGGTCCATGGGGTGGAACTCGACGGGATTTATTACTGTCCGCACCATCCTGACGAAGGATGTAGCTGTCGCAAACCCAGGACCGGTCTGGTAGAGCGGGCGGCCCGGGAGCTGGATCTGGATCTATCACAAGCCTTTGTGGTCGGCGATCGGGACGTGGACGTGGCTCTGGCCAAGAACCTGGGGGCCAAAGGGATACTAGTGCTTACCGGCTATGGCCGGCGTGATCTGGAACGGCTCCTCCAGCGAGAAGGCAAGCTCCAGGCCTGTGTCACCCCGGATCTGGTAGCTGAAGACCTGCTCCAGGCCGCCGAGAAGATCCTGGCCTGTTTTCGCTAAAAAAGGATGAAGATTCTGCTGATCAAACTCTCGGCCCTGGGGGATGTGATTCAGACCCTTCCCGTGCTAGTTGCCCTGAGAGAAGCCGGGCACGAGGTCCACTGGGTAGTGGAAGAAGCAGCGGCAGAGCTCCTCCTCCCTCATCCTTTGATAGGAAAGGTCCTGGTTTCCAGGAGGCGTTCCTGGTTTTCCTCTTTGCGTTCCGATCCGCTAAAGGTGGTTCGTGAAGTAGCTGGCTGGGTGGCGGATCTGAGGGCCGAAAGATATGACCTGGCGCTTGACCTTCAGGGGCTTTTGAAGAGTGCGGTCTGGATGGCTCTGGTCCGCGCCCGGCTTAAGATGGGCTTCGTTAATCATCGGGAAGGAAGCCCTTACTTTTATAACTATCCCCTGCCTCCTTACGATCCCGAAGAACACGCTGTAAGACGCTATCTTTCGGCCTTGAGGCCTCTGGGGCTGGAGGTCTCTGAACCGACGTTTATTTTGCCACCCCTGCCTTCCGGGGTGGCTGGGAGATACGGGGTGCCATCTCCGTACGCGGTTCTCATTCCCTGTGCCCGCTGGGAGACCAAAAGATGGCCACAGAGCCACTGGCAAGAGCTGGTCAAAAGGCTTCCGGCTCTGGGGCTTTTCCCGGTTTTGGTAGGGGCCCCTCAAGACCACCCTTACATCGAAGAGATCCTCACGGGGCAGGAAGAGGCCCTTTCTCTTTGCGGACAACTGGATCTCCTCGAGCTGGCGGCCCTCCTGAAAGGAGCCCGGGTGGTGATTAGCGTGGATACCGGGCCCATGCACCTGGCTGCGGCGGTAGGAGCCCGGGTGGTGGCTCTCTTTGGTCCAACGGCTCCCTGGCGCACGGGTCCCTTCGGTGCCGGACACGAAGTGCTGGTCTCCTCTCTGGCCTGTAGCCCATGTTTCAAGCGGAGGTGCGCTCACCTCAGCTGTCTGAAGGAAATCACACCTGACAGGGTCTTGGCCTCCCTTCAATAACGGGCGCATTCACAGCCGAGGCGAAAATCGCAAAATTTGCAGAGCTTATCCTCCCGCGTGGCATAAAAGGCTTCAGCCTCGATCATATGGTGCAAAAGGTAGTCCAGGAGACGGGGGAACCTATGGATCATGAACCTTTGGGCCTCATCCAGGGGACATTTTTCCGGGAAGAGGGGCTTTTCGAGATGTTGGAGTTTTCCAGCTGCCAGCTGCAAAAAAGCCGCGTTTTGCGCCCCTTCCTCCTGGCTCAGAAAAAGATAGAGAAAGAGTTGGATATCCGGGAGGCGATCTTGGAGGTCAAAGAGATCTTCGGCGGTGAAGGAAAGAGGGGGCTCGTAAGGGAAGAGTTTCTCTTCCAGGTGGTCTGCACTGAGGCCTTTGAGATAGAGGCCGGTTTTGTAATCGAGCACATAGAGGACCTCGTTTCGACGTTCCAGGCGGTCAAGACGCCCGTAAAAACGCCATCCCTGCCATTGTTTGGTGAAAGATTTTTCAAGACTCAGGATGCGAAACCCCTCCGGCTGGAAACGGCGCAGGAACTCCAGATAATTTTTCAGGCGGAAGAGGGCTGTTTCTTCCACGAAGAAGCGCCTTTCCGGTCCGAGGCGATGGTAAAGACTTGAGAGACCAAAAAATTCCCGGAAAAGGGCAAAGAGCCGCTCCGGATCGTTGTCTTCGTGAGGGAGGTAGAGACGGCCTACAAAAGGACGAAAGTATTCTTCAAGGGCGCTGTGGACTATCTCACCCAATTCTGCGGCGTCGAATTCCGCTACCTCCTTGGTAGGCGAAAGACCAAGGACGTACTGGAAGTAGAACTTGACCGGGCAGGTGAGATAGGTGTTGAGGAAAGTGGCAGATATTCCCGGCTCGCGATTGATCAGCAGCTTTTCCACGGCTTCTTTCTCGGCCTTCCCCTTGGGAATGGCTTCCTGACGGCGAAAGGCCGCGGGATGAATCTTCAGAGGAATACAGGTCACCTTTTCCGGCAGGAGCTTCCCGGCGCGTTCTTCTTCCTCCCAGAGGAGCCTTTCCACGTAACGGCTGCGGAGCTTCTTGCCAAGGGTTTCACCTTTGCCGCTGACGGTGCTCTGGTAGAAGAGATGCACTTCTTCGGCCCCGTCTATCAGGCTGAAGAAGTGATACCGTTCGATGATCTCTTCCCTTTCTCGAGGTGGCAATCCCAGGAGGGGTTTGATGCCTTCTGGCAGGATGGGGTTTACCTCCTCCACCGAGGGGAGATAGCCCTCGTTGGCGTCAAGCACTAGGACCTTACGAAAGGAGAGGAGTCTTGTTTCAAGGAGTCCCATAATTTGGAGTCCTTCGAGGGGTTCCCCTTCGAAAGGGACCCGGATATTGCGCAGAAGATCACGCAGGAAAGAAAAGAGAGTGCGCGGCCTGAGGTTCACCTGTGCGAAGGAGACCCTTTCAAGACTGGGGAGGACTTCGCTTTCGAAGGCATAGAGAAAGGCCCTCTCTAAAAGGATCTCCGGTGTATCCTCCTCAAGGAGTCTGTCGAGACGAGGAGAGATGACCCGTGAAACCGTGCGTCTGAGTACCCGGGCGAGCTCTGAAGCGGTTTTGACCTCAAGCCAGGGCTTGACCAGCTCGTGGTGGAAACGCACCAGGAAGTCCCTCTCCGGCCCCAGCCCTTCGATGGTGGTGAGGGGAAGATAAGGGCTCCCGTGATCGCGGAGCCTTTCTTCTAGGAGATGAAAGGTCACACTGGCTTGCTGCTCTTTGTCTTTGAGCCCCCTCAGGTAAGGGTGCTTTATGAGACGCAGGTAAGCAGGCACGTATACCTCGTCATCTTGTCGGCTTTCTACCAGTTCCATGAAGAGAACGAACAGATTGGCCAGAGGGGTGCGGAAGAGAGGATAGCCCAGAGTGACGTTTACAGATGTTTCTTCTGGCAGTTCATAAAGAAGGGGAACGAGATGACCGGCAGCGCAAAGGAGGATGAGGGCCTCATCAGGGGTTTCGATTTGAGGGGGCAGTTTCTGGATGAGGGCCTTAATCTCGTGGTGTACGTCTGGTGCCTCGTAAAAATGAACAGTTGGCCGCGGGGCAGGCTCGCCCACGGGTTCAGCTCGAAGACCGAAGAAACGTTCGTGTCGGGCAAAGACCTCAGAAAGTCCCCGTGAGTCTTCCCTCCACCAGAGGACGGCACCCTGCTGGAGCCAATGCTTGAAGATGGTGAGTTCAGCCCGGGTGAGCATGAAGAAACCCACCAAGTGGAGCGGCCCCTGGGGAAAGCCGAGTTTTTCAATGTTTTCCGCCAGGAGTCGCAGACGAAGACCGGGGGTGACGAGTCCGTTTTTCTGGAGCCTTTCTCGGAAGTTTTCCTGGATCTCCCCAAGATGTTCCAGGAAGAGGCGGGCCTCTGTTGGGACCTCGTCTTCGGGAGGGTAGGGCAGGTTGATGGCGTTTACCAGTTCACGTTCCAACTGGTCGAGCACTTCTGCCAGGCGCAATCCCCACGGGAAGAACCGATCGAAGCTTTGGGCCACTTCGGCAAAGGGCTGGCGCTCTCGTACCAATTCCCAGAGGATCCAAGCCTGATCTGCCTTGGGGAGGAGAGGGCGTTGGTCAAGACGGGTGGCTAATTCGTTGATCAGGTCGGCGATGCCCACTATGCGTGGGAGGAATTTGGTTTCAGGATAACAACGTCCTAGATAGTAGCGAAAGAAGAGACCGGCCCTTCGGGTCGGGAAAACGAAGGTGGTTTCCGGAGAGAGGAGTTCTTCCGGTGGGATGTTTTCAATAAGAGTGGGAAGAAAGGCCCGGGCCCGAATACTTTTGATGTGCCCCATAATGATACCCAGTAAGATACCACTTCAACTTCGGGGCAGGGAGCCTAACGCAAGAGCCATTCCAGGAGAGCCATGTGAAGCCACATCTTGTTTTCAGCTTGATCCCAAACCACGGACTGGGGTCCTTCAAGTACTTCTTTGCTGATCTCCTCTCCCCGATGGGCTGGCAAACAGTGGAGTACAATAGCCCCGGGTTTGGCTTCTTTCAGGAGCTCCTGATTTACCTGGTAGGGGGCAAAGATCTTCTTTCGTTCTTCGGCTTCGGCTTCCTGACCCATGCTGGCCCACACGTCGGTGTTGATCACGTCTGCCCCCCGTACGGCCTCCCGAGGGTCCCTTACGACCCGCAGGGGTTTGGTGGCCACTTTTTGCGCTTCTTCCAGTATTTCAGCCTCCGGTTCATAGCCTTCCGGACAGGCCAGCCAGAGTTCGAACCCCAGACGAGCAGCCATCTCGATCCAGGAGTGGGCCACGTTGTTGCCGTCCCCTACCCAAGCCACTTTGAGGGTGCTCAGGTCGCCTTTCTTTTCCAACACGGTCATAACGTCTGACATACCCTGACAGGGGTGATGTTTGTCTGAGAGGCCGTTGATCACCGGTACACTGGCGTGGCGAGCCAGTTCTTCGACTACCTCCTGTCCGAAGGTCCGCACCACGAGGGCGTCTACATAACGTGAGAGCACCCGGGCCGTGTCTGAGAGGGGTTCCCCTCGGGCAAGCTGAAGATCCTGACGGGAAAGAAAGATCGTTGTGCCTCCGAGGCGCTGCATTCCGGCTTCGAATGAGACCCTGGTACGGGTGGAGGGTTTTTCGAAGAGCAACCCCAGGACCTTCCCCACCAAAGGACGATGAGGTATCCCGTTTTTGAGCCTTTTTTTGAGTTCTCGGGCTCGAGAAAGGAGATATAAGATCTCCTCGCGACTCAGGTCAAAAACACGTCTTACATGGCGCATAGATCCGTCCCCTTGGTCCTTGGCTATTTGTTGGAGAAAGTTTTATAAATAACTAAAGTTTCAAGCTTTGACCACCAGGTGACCGGTATTGAAAGATTCCTTTCTGACATTGTGGGCCAGACTGAAAGAGACCTTCTCTCCGGTGGACCTCCTCTTCTTTGCTTTGCGTCTGGTCACGGTAGTGGGAGGGATGATCTGGCTGATCCTGGCCCCGGTCTCCCCCGAGGAACGTCAGGCCCTAAGTCGGGCCTTGGCAGCTTTTTCCTTTTACAGCCTCTTTCTTCTGGCCGCGGTCTGGCGTTGGCCGGCTCAGGTGCGACGTATTTACGTCGTCTCTCTTCTCCTTGATCTGGCCTTCGTCTTTTCTCTGGTAAATTTTATCAGTCGTTACGACAACAGTTTTTTTCTGGGCTATTATCTCCTCACAGCTCTTCATACCTTTTATTTTGGTCTGCGTTTTGGTCTCTTGGTGGCCACGGTTTCGGCCCTGCTTTACTTTCTCAACGTCAAACCCCATCTGGCCACCATCCACTGGACGGATTTTGCCCTGCGTATCTCCTTTCTCTATCTCATTGCCATCCCCCTGGGGCTCCTTTCGGAAAAGTTACGGCGCGACAAAGAGCGCATCGAAGAGCTCAACCAGCAGCTGGAGGATTCTCTGGCCAACTTGAAGCGTATGCAGGACAAGCTCATCCAGGCCGAAAAGTTTTCGGCCCTGGGCCGTCTCACCATGGACATCGCCCACGAGATCCGCAATCCTCTCACCGCGCTGGCAGGAATGGCCAGGCGCCTGGAAAAGGTGGTACCCGAAGGGAGTAAGGAACGAGAGTACGTGCGGGTCATCATCCGAGAGGCTTCCCGTTTGGAATCCATCTTGCGCGATATCCTGGCCCTTTCTACAGGAATGGGCCAGGAATTGAAGCGGGGTGATCTCAACCAGGTGGTTCGGGAGGCGGTGGAATTTTGTCGGCGTCTCTGTTTGCCAGAAGAAACCGAGATCCTTGAGGAATACGCCCCGGAGGTCCCCCGGGTCTATCTTTATCCTCCCAGCGTGAAGCAGGCGGTGGAAAACCTCCTGACCAACGCTCTTGATGCCGTAGCCGAGAAAGGTCGGTCCGGTCGGGTAGTGGTGCGTACGGGGCAAAGCTTTCTCAACGAGATCATCTGGGCTACGGTCTCGGTAGAAGACAATGGCCCCGGCATTCCCCCTGAGAAACTAGATCTCATTTTCGAGCCCTTTTATTCTACCAAGAAGATCGGTGTTGGAACGGGATTGGGGTTAACCATCGTGCGCAAGATCATGGAGGAACATCGGGGGTTTGTCCGGGTTAGGAGTACGCCTGGAAAGGGATCGATCTTTACCCTTTATTTTCCCTATCAGAGCGAAGAGGAAGATCAGAAGACGCCGTGCTGGGAATACATTAAATGCGGCATCGAAAAAGACCCCTCCCGTCGTTGTCCGGCTTATCCTTATTTTGGACGCATCTGCTGGGCCATTGCCGGGACCATGTGTGAGGGACGCCCTATGGGAGTCTACGCCCAGAAGATCGCGGAATGCCGTCGCTGTCCCTTCTATCAGCTCTGTCGGGAGAAGAAGGAAAGTTGAAGACGAGTTTCGAGCTCTTTGCCGTCTGCCCGCCGGGTCTGGAAGAGATCACGGCCTACGAGCTTAAGCTTCTCGGGTTTGCACCCCGCAAAGAAACAGGTGGAGTTTCTTTCCGGGGTGATTTGCGGGCCCTTTATCGGGCCAACCTGTGGTTGAGGACCCCAGCGCGTCTTCTGGTCAGGGTGGGGGAATTCCACGCGCAAAGTTTTGGAGGACTCGTTTCCCGAGTGGCCCGCTACCCCTGGGAGATATACTTTCCCGAGGAAAAAGAGATCAGGATTCGGGTCACCTGCCGGCGTTCACGACTTTACCATTCCGGTGCCGTGGCGGAACGGGTGCTTCAAGGAATAGCCCGGAGACTCTCCCGTGAAATAGTATTGAGCAAAAAGGAAGGGGCTCCTCTCCTGGTGGTGCGCCTCTTCCGGGATCGCGTCCTCCTGCGGGTGGACTCCTCGGGGCTTGATCTCTTCAAACGAGGTTACAAAGTGGCTCCGGGACCGGCTCCTCTACGTGAGAACCTGGCCGCTGCTCTCCTGTTCGCCTCCGGATGGGATCGGGAAAGTCCTCTCCTTGATCCTTTCTGCGGCACGGGTACCATTCCTATTGAAGCCGCCCTGATGGCCTCGAATCGGGCTCCGGGTCTGCAGCGCTCCTTTGCCTTTGAACGGTGGAAGAATTTCGTACCAGACTGGCTGGAAGAACTCCGTCAGCAGGCTCGGGAGAGCATTTGTTTCCCCCGTGCTCCCATCTTTGCAAGTGACATGAGTGCCGAGATGGTAGAAGCCGCTTGCCAAAACGCCAGAGCGGCGCAGGTGGAAGAATTCATACACTTCGAGGTCTCCAAGGCGCAGGCCCTGAGGCCGCCGGTCTCCACCGGTTACCTCGTGACCAACCCGCCCTACGGAGAGCGACTCAAACAATCCGTCTACCACCTCCTGGGAAAGCTCTTTCGTAGGAACTTTGGTTCCTGGAAGATTTTCTTTCTGGCCCCGGAAAGAGATCCCGCGGTGGGTCTTCCTTTGAGGCGCTTGGTCTCTTTTGAACACGGCGGACTCAAAGTCCATCTTCTTCATCCGGAGAGGGTTAAGAGGTTTTGAAGAAGGATCGATGGTAGTAGTATGCAGACCATGGTACCCGGTATAGAAAGACGTAAGTATCCCCGTTATTGCTGCCGTCTCACGGCTTTTCTTGACGAGAAGCAGGCCCACGTCTATCTCTGTGATCTATCTTTGGGGGGTTGTTTTGTGGAAACAACCGAAGAAAACCTCCTTCCACGAGGCACCCGGGTAAATCTCACGCTTTTTTTGCCCTGTGTGGGTCCTTTGCCAGCCACAGGTATCGTCCATCATCATGGCAGTCCTGAACGTCCCGGGATGGGAGTGGAGTTTATTTACTTCCCCGACCGTTTGCACCTGGTTTACGCCAAATTTGTCAAGATTCTGCCGATCTTACAAGAAGCCCGGGACCTCTACCGGCGTTTGGGAACCGCTTCGTCAAAGAAATGATCTCCCAGTCTGTTTTTTTGGTCTTGGCTTTTGTCTTTGGGGCCCTGCTGGGGAGTTTCCTGAACGTGTGTGCTTATCGTTTGCCCCGCGGTGAGTCCATCATCTTTCCTGGTTCCCGTTGTCCTTCCTGTCTAACCCCCATCCGTTGGTATGACAACATTCCTCTCTTGAGCTATCTCCTCTTGCGAGGCCGTTGCCGTTTTTGCAAGGCCCCCATCCCCAAGCGTTATCCCACGGTTGAACTCCTAACAGCCCTCCTTTCGCTCTGTCTTGCCGCGCGCTATGGCCTCTCACCGGCTTACTTTTTCTTCTTGCTCTTCAGCGGAGCCCTGCTTGTTGTTAGCCTCATCGATTTGGAATTCCAGATCATTCCCGATGAGATCAGTCTGCCCGGCATTGTAATAGGACTTCTCTTTTCTCTCTGGAATCCATTGGCCACCCCTTTGCACGCCTTGTTGGGGGCCCTTTGCGGAGCAGGTGGTCTCTACCTGGTAGGGGAATTCTACTATCTCTTCACCAAGAGAGAGGGACTTGGAGGGGGAGATCTCAAGCTACTTTCCATGATCGGGGCCTTTCTCGGGGTCAAGAGTCTTCTTCCCGTGGTCTTCATCGCCTCGCTGGTGGGAGCGGTGACGGGTATCCTCCTGGTCCTTGTCTTGCGAGTGCAAGACAAAAGGACTTTTGCCATCCCTTTTGGCCCGTTTCTTTCCCTGGGAGCTTTGATCTATCTCTTTGCTCCCCATTTCATCGTCCGTTTTCTGCCCCTTTGAGGATTCGCACGGTTTCTTGCCTCCCAAAAAGGGGTTATATAACAACGACGTTGCCCAGAATTCTAGGGAGGTTGTCCGGTGAAGGAGCTGCCAAAGGCTTACGATTTCCGCGGTGTGGAAGAGAAATGGTATCGTTTTTGGGAGGAACGCGGCTATTTCGTGGCCAAGCTGGCCAAAGATCGTCCTCGCTTCTCCATGGTCATTCCTCCGCCAAACGTCACGGGTAAGCTCCACGTAGGACATGCCCTGAACACCACTTTGCAAGACATCATGGCCCGTTACAAACGAATGGACGGCTACGATACCCTTTGGCTTCCAGGCACCGATCACGCGGGTATCGCTACCCAGAACGTGGTGGAGAGACAGCTGGCCAGGGAGGGATTGAGCCGTCACGACCTGGGCCGTGAAAAGTTTTTGGAGCGGGTCTGGAAGTGGAAGGAAGAATACGGTGGTGCCATCATTGAGCAGCTCAAACGTCTCGGCTGTTCCTGCGACTGGACCAGATTGCGTTTTACCATGGACGAAGGGCTCTCGCGGGCGGTGCGCGAGGTCTTCGTGCGTCTCTGGGAAGAAGGACTCATCTACCGCGGTGATTACATCATCAACTGGTGCCCTCGCTGTCATACGGCTTTGGCCGATATCGAGGTGGAGCACGAACCAACCGCGGGCCATCTCTGGTACATCCGCTATCCTCTGCTCAATGGCTCAGGATTCATCGTGGTGGCCACCACGCGTCCAGAGACCATGCTGGGGGATACGGCGGTGGCTGTGAATCCCGAGGACGAGCGCTATCGTTCCCTCATCGGCCAGAAGATCAAACTGCCCTTGATCGGGCGGGAGATCCCCATCATTGCTGACCGTGAGGTGGACCCAGAGTTTGGCACCGGGGCGGTGAAGGTGACCCCGGCCCACGACTTTGCGGACTTTGAGATTGCCAGGCGCCATGGTCTGCCGCTGGTCAAGATCATGGACGAAAACGCTCGCCTTACAGAAGAAGCGGGTCCTTATGCGGGGCTTGACCGTTTCCAGGCCCGCAAGAAAGTCGTTGAAGATCTGAAAGAGCAGGGGCTGCTTGAAAAGGTCGAAGATTACGAGGTGGTCCTCGGTCGTTGTTATCGTTGTGGAGAGGTGGTGGAGCCCCTGCTTTCCAAGCAATGGTTCGTACGGATGAAGCCCCTAGCGCAACCAGCTATGGCCGCGGTGGAAAGAGGTTTTACGCGCCTTGTTCCCGAGAACTGGAAGAACCTTTACTACGACTGGATGTACAACATTCGGGACTGGTGCATTTCCCGTCAGATCTGGTGGGGGCATCGCTTGCCAGCCTGGACGTGCAAGGAGTGTGGAGAGATTACGGTCTCCAAGGAAGATCCAGAGGTCTGCGCCCATTGTGGTTCTTCGAGGATCGTCCAGGAAGAGGACGTGTTGGACACCTGGTTTTCTTCGGCCCTTTGGCCATTTTCCACCCTGGGCTGGCCAGAAGACACCGAAGAGTTGCGTCTCTACTACCCCACTTCTCTCCTGGTGACCAGTTTCGACATCCTTTTCTTTTGGGTGGCCAGGATGCTCATGATGGGTATCCATTTCATGGGAGCGGTGCCCTTCCGGGACGTTTACATCCACGCCCTGGTGCGTGATGAAAAGGGCCAAAAGATGAGCAAAAGCCGGGGCAACGTGATAGACCCCCTGGTGATGATTGAAAGATACGGAGCAGACGCCTTGCGTTTTACCTTGGCGGCTCTGGCAGCCCAAGGGCGTGACATCAAGTTGGCAGAATCTCGTATCGAAGGCTTCCGCCATTTTGTGAACAAGATCTGGAACGCCGCCCGTTTTGTTCTCCTCAACCTGAAAGATTTTGAAAAAAGGGACCTCTCTCCAGAGGAGCTTCCCAAGGAGGCGCGCTGGATCCTCTCGCGACTTTCGCGCACGGTGCGCCGTGTGCGAGCAGCCCTTGACTCTTACGAATTCGATCAAGCGGCCCTGGCCATTTACCATTTCTTCTGGCACGAATTTTGTGACTGGTTCGTGGAAATGTCCAAACGGTTCCTAAATCGGGAAGGGGAAGAGCGGGTTCTCATCCAGAATGTCCTGCTTGTCGGGCTTGAAACCAGCCTTCGTCTTTTGCACCCCTTCATGCCCTTTGTGACAGAAGAAATTTGGCAGGCCATCCCCCACGAAGGGGAATCCATCATGATTGCTCCGTATCCCCAGCCAAGACCAGACTTTGAGGACGAGGCCCTTGAAAGAGAAATCAAACGTGTCCAAGAGGCTATCGTGGCGATTCGAGCCATCCGGGCGGATTACAATCTCCATCCTACGGCCCAGCTCAGGGTGATCGTGAGGACTGAGAGGCCAGAGGCCCGCAAACTCTTTGAGGAATTCTCTGAAACCATCAAACTCCTGGCCCGGGTCTCGGAAATGGAGTTTCAGAGTGGAGGAGAAAGACCCAGGGGAGCAGCTTCTTCGGTGCTGGCAGAAGCTGAAATTTTCGTCCCGCTGGAAGGATTGGTGGACGTGGCGGCGGAACTCAAGAAATTGGCCCGCGAAGAGGAAAAAACCCTCAAAGAGCTCAAGAAAGTAAAGGGACGCCTGGAAAATGAGAAATTTCTCCAAAAGGCCCCACCAGAGGTGGTAGAAAAAGAAAAGACCAGGGCCAGAGAACTCGAGGAGAAGCTTCACCGCATCCGGGAGAACGTGAAGCGCCTCAAGGAGGTCTCATGAACCAGAAAAAGTTCTGGGAAAGATTTCACAAAATATTGTCCTCTGACCAGAGACTCGACGACCCGGATGCCATGGCAGACCTGGAAGACCCGGGTGGCAAAAAGCGTACTCTCCTGGCCCTGGAGCGAACATTCACGCCAAGAGACGTACCTTTCTGGCTAACGAGCGTACCTTTCTGGCCTGGATCAGGACTTCCATTGCCATCATGGGATTTGGTTTTTTGATAGAGAAATTTTCCATGTTTCTCTGGCTGGAGGCCAAAAAAGTACGAATTTGTCTCCTTTTCTTCCTTGGAGATTTCAAATCTTTTAGGGGTAGTCTTCATTGGTCTGGGTGCCCTGGTGGGGTTTCCTGGCGGTTATTCGGTTCATTCGCGCAGAAAGAGACATAGAAACTAGTACTTTTCGACCTTCTATTGTGATGGATGTCTTCGTCGGGATCATCTTTCTTATCTTGGTGGCCATCATCATCTATTACATAACGAACTGGCAGAGCATCTTGCTCATCATGAGAAGATTTTGATGGGAAAGTTTGCACCCCGGGGCGGCTCGAAGCCGCCCTCTGTTTTACGGCTGAATGATGGGAGATTCCCCGCCGTTTTGGATCTCCACCACTTTGATCTGAAAGATGACGGTTTGACCTGCCAGAGGAGGATTGAGGTCGAGGGTGATGGTGTTCTCGTCAAGGTTGGTGATGGTGGCAGGCAGGGTCATCTCTCCCTGCTCCGTGTTGAAGACCAAATTGAGCATCATGCCCACTTGGGGTTCGGTATCCAGCGAGAGGGCCTCGCGCGGGACGATCTTTACCAGTCGTTCGTCGCGTTCCCCAAAGGCTTTCTCTGGAGGCAGGACGACTTCTTTCTCTTCCCCTTCGCTCATCCCAATGACTGCTTCGGAGAGACCCGGAATAATTTCCGGGGAACCCACCTGAAACTGAAAGGGAGGACCACCTTCGGTGGTCTCAAAGACCTCGCCACTCTCCAGGCGGCCAACACAATGGATGCTAACCACGTCTCCTAACTTCACCTTACGCATGCAAAACTCCTTTGAATGTTGAATTTCAGATGAGAAGACCGAAGCCATCCTGACCACGCAGGAAAGAGAGCTAACGGACTCTTTGGACGCGAGGGACCGCAGAAAAGCTTGCAGGATAGGCTACGATCATCTCTTTTACAGGATAACACAGACCCGGAAATTACCAAACGGAAAATTAAGCTCCTTCGAGATAGAGCTGCCGGAGACGGAAAAGGCGGTCCCGGAGGGCTGCGGCCCGTTCGAATTCGAGTTTTTTGGCGGCCTCGCGCATTTGTTTTTCGGTCTCTTTCATGGCCCGTTTGAGTTCCTCCAGGTCTTCGAAATGCTCTTCATCCGGGATTAATCGATCAAGTTCCAGGTAATCGCTTTCATAGAATCGGGCCAGGGCGTCTTCGAGTCCTTTTTTCACGGTTTGGGGCACGATACCATGCCGGCGGTTGTATTCTTCTTGGATCTGGCGCCGCCGTTCGGTTTCCGCCATAGCCCGGCGCATGGATTCCGTAAGGGTATCAGCGTAGAGGATGACGGTTCCGTGGACGTTACGAGCGGCACGACCCGCAATCTGGATGAGAGACCTCTCGGAACGCAAGAATCCCTCCTTGTCAGCGTCTAGGATGGCCACCAGAGAAACTTCAGGCAAATCGAGCCCTTCGCGCAAGAGGTTTATGCCCACCAGCACGTCAAAAGTTCCCCGCCGGAGTTCACGGATGAGGCGGGCTCGTTCGAGAGTCTTTATATCCGAGTGAAGATATTTGGCTTTAAGTCCCAGGTCGTTCAGGTATTCCGTGAGTTCTTCGGCCATTCGCTTGGTGAGGGTGCACACCAGGACCCTTTCCCGGCGAGAGACCCTTTTCTTGATTTCCGCCACCAGATCGTCGATTTGATGCCGGGCAGGACGGACCTCGATCTTAGGATCCATGAGCCCCGTGGGTCTTATGATCTGTTCCACCACGTGTTTGCCAGCTTTTTTCAGCTCGTAGTCACCAGGAGTGGCTGAGACATAGATGACTTGATTGACCCGGGCCTCGAACTCTTCAAAGGTAAGGGGTCGGTTGTCCAGGGCCGAGGGCAGGCGAAAACCATATTCCACCAGGGTCTCTTTGCGGGAACGGTCTCCCCGGTACATCCCCTGAAGCTGGGGAATGGTGATATGGCTTTCGTCAATGAAGATGAGGAAGTCATCTGGAAAATAGTCCAGCAGGGTGTAGGGAGGTTCCCCGGGTGCGCGGCCGTCCAGATAACGGCTGTAGTTTTCTATTCCGTGACAGAAACCCATTTCTTCGAGCATTTCCAGGTCAAAGAGGGTGCGCTTTAGGAGGCGTTCGGCTTCCAGTAAGCGACCCTGGGCCTTAAACCAGGCCACACGTTCTGCTAGTTCCTTCTTGATTTCTTCGATGGCGCGCTCCAGACGATCTTCGCTGGTGACGTAGTGCGTACCAGGAAAGATGGTTACCCGTTCCAACCGCCCCAGGACTTTTCCGCGGAAAGGATCGATGACCTTGAGATTTTCGATTTCATCTCCGAAGAGTTCCACACGAATGGCCCGCTTTTCTTCATGGGCCGGAAAGATTTCGATCACGTCTCCGCGAACTCGAAAGCTTCCCCGCGTAAAGTCGTGGTCGCGCCTCTCATAGTGCATGGTGATCAGGCGGCGTAAGATTCGTTCCCGTGGGTATTCCTGTCCCACTTCCAGGTGGAGATGCATGCGAGAATACTCCTCTGGAGAACCAAGACCATAGATACAGGAGACGCTAGCCACCACGATCACGTCACGACGAGAAAGGACCGCTGCGGTAGCGGAATGCCGTAAACGATCGATGAGTTCGTTGATGGAGGCGTCTTTTTCGATGTAGGTGTCAGTGGAAGGGAGATAAGCCTCTGGTTGATAGTAATCGTAGTATGAAACGAAGTATTCCACGGCGTTGTAAGGGAAGAGTTTCTTGAATTCGTTGTAGAGCTGGGCCGCCAGGGTCTTGTTGGGAGCGATGACCAGGGTGGGACGGTTGACCCGGGCGATAACGTTGGCCATGGTGAAGGTTTTTCCTGAGCCCGTGACCCCTTTGAGTACCATGTGTCGCACGCCCTCTTCCACCCAGCGCACCAAGGTCTCAATAGCCCGAGGTTGATCACCAGTGGGCTCGAATTTGCTGACCAGCTGAAATCTTCCGAAGACCGTCGTACTCTTTGGCATGTCCATATTATCTCCCGTAGGCCGCGAAGTTTCAAAAGTCTCTCATTGAGGAGTGTTAGTGGACCGGGTAAGTTTCAGGGTCATGATCCAGGGTGACGGTTTCGAGATCCGGGTTTGTCGGAGTAGTGCTTGCCCCATGGCAGCGATGGATCCCGAGCCTTTGCTTCCTTCGCTCAAAAAAGTACTGGAGGAGGCGGCGCTTGGTGACTTTTTCGCCTCTCTTACCTCCAGTGCCCGCAAGAGGTTCCGTTTTCGGGTAGCTGTGGCCGCCTGTCCCAACGCCTGCACCCAGGTACAGATAGCAGATTTTGGCTTGGTGGGTCAGATGGTGCCGACCCTCTCAGGAGACTGTGTCAGCTGCGGGGTGTGTGAAGAGGTGTGTGAAGAAGGGGCGGTCACGGTAAGCGACCGATGGCCTCTTTTCGACGCGGAAAGATGCATCAACTGTGGTCTGTGTATCCGGGCTTGTCCCAAACAGGTATTGACAGCCGAGGCCAGGGGTTTTCGGGTCTTGGTAGGAGGCAAACTAGGGCGTCATCCTCAGCTCGCCAAAGAGATCCGCAGCTTGGCGGATGAAACCACGGTCCTGAAGATCCTAGAAAGAGTACTTTTGTTTTACAAAAAATTCTGCCTCAAAGGCGAGCGATTGGGCACGGTGATCCAACGGGAAGGTTGGGAGAAGTTCTGCCAATTCCTGCACCAGTTCGATTAAATGACACGGGCGATAAAACTTCGAGGGGTTTCACAACACAACCTGAAAGGCTTCGATCTTGACATCCCCCTCCATAAGGTCGTTTGTGTCACCGGAGTATCCGGCGCTGGGAAGTCCTCCCTGGCCTTTGACGTACTTTACGCCGAGGGGCAGAGGCGATACGTGGAGACGTTCTCTACCTATTTGCGACAGTATCTCGAACGTCTCCCTCGACCTCAGGTAAAGAGTATAGAAAACATTCCCCCTGCCATTGCCGTGGAGCAGACCAATCCCGTTAAAAGTTCCCGTTCCACGGTGGGCACACTGGCTGAAATCACACACTTTGCCAAGATGCTTTACTTCAGGGAGTCCATACCCTTTTGTCCGTATTGTCATCGGGAGATAAAAGGATTCGATCCCGAGCAGGTGGCTTCATTGCTCCTTGAGAGATATCCCGCCCAATTGGCCATCATCGTGGCCCCGGTCAAGGCCAGGGATCCCAACCTTCTCAAATCCGGTCTCTTGGCTTCTGGTTTTTTTCGTATCTTCCTGGCCAACCGCATCGCCGATCTGGAAGAAATCGAAGACCTTCCCTCAGAGATAGAAGTCGTCCTTGATCGCATCAAAATCTCCCCCTCGGAGAAAAAGCGCCTGATCGAGGCCCTGGAACAGGGCTTCAACATAGCACGTCTGGTAAAGATTTATTTACCCTACGGTCGGGTGGAGGTCTTTTCAAAGGAGGCGAGATGCCATTGCGGTTACGAACCACCCAAAAAGACGCCCAATTTGTTTTCTTTCAACAGTCCCATCGGGGCGTGTCCCCAATGTCGGGGATTCGGCAGGGTGATCGACATCGACTGGGACCTGGTCGTCCCGGACAAAAATAAGAGCTTGGCCCAGGGAGCCATTACCCTTCTTGAGCTACCTTCTCTCTGGGAAGAGAAGGAAGAACTCCTGGAATATTGCGAAGAAAAGGACATCCCCTTGACCACGGCCTGGAAGGATTTGCCTGAGGAGACGCGTCAGCGCATCATTTACGGTGATGGTAAATGGTATGGTTTGAAATCGATCTTCGATTGGCTTGAAAGCAAAAAGTACAAGGCCCATATTCGTATCTTGCTCGCTCGCTACCGAGCCTATCTCACATGTCCAGCCTGTCATGGAACGCGCTTCAAACCCGAGGCCCTGGTCTATCGTCTCAATGGTCTGAATATCGCAGAATTTTACGCCCTCTCCGTCTCAAGGGCTGTCAGGTTCTTTGAAGAAATCCTGTCTCAGGATCTGGACAAGGCTTCTCAATTATTGGCTAAAGAGATTTACAATCGTTTGTCGTATCTTGACGGGGTAGGTCTTTCTTATCTCACCCTGGATCGCCAGAGTCGGACCCTCTCTGGCGGAGAAGTGGCCCGCGTCCTTCTGACACGGGCCCTTTCTTCCGAATTGGTGGAAACCCTCTATATCTTCGATGAACCAACCACAGGGCTTCATCCTCGTGATGTCCACCGGATAATTTCCTTTTTGAGACGCCTGGCTGAGAGGAAGAATTCCGTTCTCGTGGTGGAACACGATCCAGAGATTATTTTGTCTTCGGACGTGGTCCTGGATCTGGGGCCAGGGCCAGGGGAAAAAGGGGGGTTTCTGCTTTTTGTCGGGGAGAGCAAGGCCTTGCTCAAGGAGGATACCCCCACGGCTCAAGCCCTTAGAGACTTTCGACGCCCAAAGACACTCACGCCCCTGGTGGAAGCCGGTGAAGATTTTCTGGAGATCTACGGGGCTGAAGCCCACAACCTCCAGAAGATCGACGTCCGTTTCCCTTTGAGGGGAATTTCCGTGATTACCGGGGTGTCGGGTTCCGGGAAATCTACGCTCCTTGAACGGATCATCTATCGGGGGATCAAACGACTGAAGGGAGAAGGGGCGGAACCACCCGGACGTTTTCGGGAAATCAAGGGATATGAAAAGCTCAAGAAGGTCATTTTGCTGGATCAGACTCCACTGGCCAGGTCTCCGAGAGCCAACCCTGCCACTTATCTGAAAGCGTACGATCCCTTGAGGAAGCTTCTGGCCAGCACTCAGGAGGCCAAAGAGGCCGGTCTCTCCCCTTCGGCTTTTTCCTTCAATTCGAGGGTTGGCCAGTGTCCCCATTGTCAGGGACTCGGCTTCGAGGTGGTGGAGATGCAATTTCTCTCGGATTTATACTTTCCTTGTCCCATTTGTCAGGGGAGACGGTTTCGTGAAGAGATACTTTCGATTCGCTGGAAGGGAAAAAACGTGTCCGAGTTCCTGGAGATGACCTGCAATGAAGCCCTGTCCTTTTTTGATCCAGAAGGGGCATCTTCTCCTCAAGAAGAAAAACTCCTCCGTCAACTCCGGCAACGGTTGGAGGCTGCTTCCAAGGTTGGCCTGGGCTATCTGCGTTTGGGGCAACCCCTGTCTACCCTGTCCGGAGGGGAGGCGCAGCGTTTGAAAATCGCCCACCATCTCTTTTTGGAGAAAGAAAAAGGGGCCCTCTTCCTCCTCGACGAACCTTCCATAGGTTTGCACTCCCTGGATCTGGAAAATCTCCTCCAGGCCCTGAAGGGTCTGGTGAAGCAAGGAAACGGCGTGATCCTGGTGGAACACAATCTTGAGGTCGTGAGACAGGCCAGCTGGTTGGTGGACCTTGGGCCTGAAGGGGGAGAAGAAGGCGGGAAGTTGTTGTACCAGGGGCCTCCCGGGGGATTGCTGGAGATCGGCTCCTCCCATACAGCCAAATGGCTCAGGAAGTACTTGGAAGGTCAAATCTAGGTTAACTTTTCTAGCGCCAATCTGTTTTCAGAGGTTAGGAGCTTGTGTCCTGCCAAAAACGTGACGAAGATCGTCCCAAAGGTATAGGCTCCGGCCAACATGAACATGATCAATATCTGATAGGCCACCGCCTGAATGGGAGGGATACCAGCCAGGATTTGGCCGGTCATGATTCCGGGAAGTGATACTATGCCAGCCACAGACATGGCGTTGATGATGGGGATTAGCCCGCGTCTAATGGCGTATCGCATTGGCAGACGCAAGGCCTCCCACTTGGTGGCTCCAAAGGAAAGGAATAGTTCGATCTCTGGCCGTCTGTGTCTTAGATAATCCAGAAAGCTGTCCAGAGCCAGGGAGACCCCGTTCAGGGAGTTTCCCAGGATCATGCCTATGAGAGGGATGACGTATTGGGGGTTGTACCAGGGGCTGACCCCCAGGATGATTTGGGTTACGACGGAGCCCACGACCAAGGCGCTGGCTGTCATGACAAGCGTGGTATCAAGCAAGATGAGGGGATAGCGATTTTTGGAGCGTGCAACGGCTTCTCGTCCAGCCATGAACACCATGAAGCACAGGATCAAAAGGACCGGATAAAAGGTCTTTTGCGAGAAAATCCATTCCAGCACCAGACCCAGAAGTGAGAGCTGGACGACGGTTCTGAGAGCAGCCACAAACAGGCGTCTTTCCACGCCAAGACGGAAAACGACGGAAAAAAGGCCGGCAACCAGGATGAAAAAGGCTGCCAGAGATAGATCAAAAGGTGTGAGGACGATGTAGCCGCTCATTTTGCGATCAGTTTTCCCTGTCTAAGATAAAGATGTCGAACCTCATCGGCTGACAGGCCGTCATGTGAGACTATCAACAGGGCCTTGCCAGGTCTTTGTAGGAATTCCCCCTTCAGGAGGTTCCAGGAGGCCTGGAAAGTTTTTTCATCAAGCCCGGTGAAAGGTTCATCCGCTAATATTACACAGGGATTCCAGAGGATGGCACGCACCATTGCCAGCCGGTGTCTTTCCCCCAGAGACAGGCTCTGAACCTCCTGCCCGGGGGAGAGGTGGGCCAGTCCGACGGCCTTCAACAGGGTTCGGGCTTTCTCCGGATCAAAATCGTCTCTGGCCAATTTCAATTCGAAGGGGAAACGGAGGTTTTCCTCTATTGTGCCAGGCAAACAGGGGGCTTCTGAGGAGAGGAAGAGGCAATCTCTCCTGAAAAGGGGCAGTTCCCTCAAAGAATAGGAGCGTCCGCGTAAAGTCCTTTGGGCTCCAGGGGCCGGGTGAAGGCCGACGATTTGTCTCAGAAGGGTGGTCTTGCCGCTTCCTGAAGGGCCAGAGAGCAGGACACATTCGTTTTCTGAGATCTCTATGAAGACCTCCTCATAGAGGAGACGATCTTTGGCGTAAGCGGTGAACGGACCAGCAGACAGGAGACTCATCTGAAAGGCCTCTGACGGGCTTCTTCCCATAGATGGCAGAAACAGGGCTTTTCTTCCGCGAGACACGCCCGGGTAGCCGTGATCTTGAGGGTAACAGGGGCCAGAAGAGTGGTGACAAAGGCCATGATCACCAGGGCTGAGAACTGGGTTTCTGTCAGGAGGGGTTCTGTGATCCTGCCATGGGCCAGAAGATCTTCACTCAGCTTTACAACTACGGTGGCTACCACCAGTTCAACGGCTCCTCGGCCGTTCATCCCAGAGGCCACCACCAAACACTCCCAAAATCGGTAACCAAAGGCGTGCAATCCCAAACCGCTTCCGACAAATTTCCCGACGATGGCAGCCAGGGTAAGAACCAAAGTGTAAGCCAGGAAATGAAAGTCAAGGTGCCAGTGGAGGTGGAAGGCCAAGGTGGCAAAGAAAATGGGGGTCAAAAATCCATAGCTCAGTCCGTAGAAGCGATCGCTGATGGCCCGGTAGACATCTTCTCGCATGATTTCCTTTCTGACGAACTGTCCGGCGAGAAAAGCACCTATGATGAGATGAAGGCCAGCCTTTTCAGCCAGATAAGCGAGAACGAGGGCGGTGATCAGGGCAAAAGTGAAACTTTTGGCCCCTTCATCTGTCAAACGTCTGGTGAAACGCGGAAAGACGTAGTGCCCGGCGAGGAAAGTAAAACCAAAGAAGAGGAGCACCTTCAGCACAATGAACATGAGATTCAGGAAGTCGATCTTTCCGCTTTTGGCCAGACCCACCAGGACGGAAAGACTTATCAAAGAAAGGATGTCGTCCAGGATGGCAGCCCCGATGATGATGTGTCCCAGTTCTGTGCGGTTGATCCTCATGTTTTGGAGGATGACCGCTTGCACCGCTATGGCGGTGATTGAGATCCCCATGCCCACAAAAAGAGACTGATAGATGGTCCCCCCGAAAATCCTGGTCACACCATAGCCCAGGACAAAGGGGACGACGAATCCCCCAAGGGCGACACCTAGAGAGGGCCAGAAGTGTTCTAAAAGTTCTTTGGGGTCCATTTCCATGCCAGCGTAAAACATAGCAAAGAAGATCCCCAGTTCTGCCAGGAGCTCGATACCCGGAGAGGGAGCCACCAATCCGAGAAGAGGGGGGCCGAGGAGGAGTCCGGCGATCAGTTCCCCGAGCATCACCGGAAAACCAAGTCTCTGGGCGATACTTCCACAGACCCAGGCTCCAGCAAGGATGAGAAGGAGATTGATGATGAGCTCCGGGGTAATCATGTCTAACATTCTTAACACTTCAGGGGTTTTCTACGAAGAGTTTTTCATCTTTCTGGGGGCGGCGGGAGATGGTATTAGTGCGAAAAATAGGAGGGTCTATGGGTGAGAAGAAACCCTGGGGAGGCCGCTTTGAGGAAGAGACCGACGCTCTGGTCGAGGAGTTTACCGCTTCCGTGCACTATGACCAGCGTTTGGCCCTTTATGACATCCGCGGAAGTGTGGCTCACGCGCGCATGTTGGCGGCTTGCGGAATCATCTCTCGGGAGGAAGCAGAGCTCATCATAAAAGGGCTGGAAGAGATTGCCATCGAGATCAAAGAGGGTCGTTTCAAATGGCGCCGTGAGCTGGAAGACGTTCACATGAACATTGAGATGGCCCTGCGAGAACGCATCGGGCCGGTAGCTGGTAAGTTGCACACGGCTCGCAGTCGCAATGACCAGGTGGCCACAGATGTACGTCTTTTCTTGCGAGACGTGATCGACGAGACCCTGGTCCTTCTCCTTGAGTTACGCAGGGCCCTGGTTGAAAAGGCGGAAAAATCCCTCGATCTAATCATGCCAGGGTTTACCCATCTCCAACACGCCCAGCCTGTGCTCCTGGCCCATCATCTGCACGCTTATTACGAGATGTTTCGGCGGGATACCGAGCGTTTTCGAGAGGCCCGACGGCGTGTCAACCTCTGTCCCCTGGGGAGTGCAGCCCTGGCCGGGACCCCCTTCCCCATTGATCGCGAGATGGTAGCGCGGGAGCTGGGTTTTGACGGGCTTACACGAAATAGCATGGACGCCGTCTCAGATCGGGATTTTATCCTGGAGTTCATGGCGGCTTCCTGTCTCACTTTCGTCCATCTATCACGTCTGATGGAGGAGTTGATCCTTTGGATGAGTCCGGAATTTGCTTTCATCGACCTGCCTGACCGGCTTTGTACAGGGAGTTCCATCATGCCACAGAAGAAAAATCCGGACGTGGCAGAACTCATCCGAGGTAAGACGGGCCGCGTTTACGGCCACCTGGTTTCACTCCTTACGGTTCTCAAGGCCCTGCCTCTCACCTACAACCGTGATCTTCAGGAAGATAAAGAGGCCCTTTTTGACACTTGTGACACGTTGAGTCTTTCTCTCAAGTTGGCCACTTCCTTGATCCGGGGCCTTGTTCCCAAACCGGAACGCCTGCGAGCGGCCTGCGAGGAGGGACATCTTACAGCCACCGATCTGGCAGACTATCTGGTGACCAAAGGCCTTCCTTTCCGAGAGGCCCATCACGTGGTGGGACGAATCGTTAATTACGCCGAAAAAGAAGGCTTAAAACTCTGGGAGATTCCCTTGGCCAAGTTGCGGGAGTTTTCCGAGCTCATCGAGGAGGATGTCTATCAGTGGCTTACTTTGGAGGGGTCCGTGAAGAGGCGCCGAGTCTTCGGGGGCACTTCTCCTGAAAGGGTAAAAGAGGCCCTGGCCCAGGCCAGAGAAGAACTGGCCAGAGAGTCTTCCTGATGCAGATTCGTCCTAAGGCCCGATCACAAGCCCGAATGGAGAACCTGGCCGTGGTCCTGGTGGAGACCCTTTATCCTGAAAACATCGGATCTGCTGCCAGGGCCTGTGCCAATTTCGGCGTGGAAGAGCTCATCCTGGTGCGTCCAAAACGCTTGGATTCAGAGAAGATGCGAGCCATGGCCACCAAGGCCGGTGGACCGGTGCTTGAGAAGATGAAGGTTTACGAACGTCTTGAAGAGGCCCTGGCCCCTTTCCACTATGTGGTGGGGACTACCGCTCGTTTGGGAAGGCAACGCAAGGTTTATGAGACCATCCGGGAAGCCGCTCCTCGCCTGGTCGAACTTTCACAGAAAAACCGCATTGCCCTTGTTTTTGGAAATGAAAAATGGGGTTTGACCAACGAAGACCTCTATCATTGTCACACAGTGGTCACCATTCCGACTACGGAACAGGCCTCTCTCAATGTTTCTCAGGCGGTGGTTATCATTCTTTACGAAATCTTTTCTCAAACGGCTGAGATCTCTCTGCCCAAACCCAGACTTGCTACCATTGAAGAGCTTGAGCCCATGTACCGTCTGCTCCAGGAGACCCTTGAGGCCATCGACTATGTCCCTCATGAAAACGTGGTCCTCTGGATGACCACCATCAGGCGGTTCCTTTCACGGCTAGATCTTACGGCTCAAGAGGTGCGCATCATCCAGGGTTTCTGTCGAAACCTTCTGTGGCATCTGAAAGAAAAGACCCCAAAATAATTGACAGGTGGACGTGTCCCTTGGGGTGGTTTTAAAAGATCATTTCTTTTTGGCCTTCAGCAGGAATTTCAGCAGTCAGCCCCGCCGGGACCTTCTCGGCACTGATGCGGCGGGAAAGCTTTGTTTTCCTGGGGGCTTCAGCAGGCGCTACCCGGGCGTGAAGACCTTCTTTCCATCCCGCAACGATCCCGGGCGTTACCAAAGCGTGGCAGGAGACGCAAGTTTGGGTGGCCTCACTTACCTTGGCCAGGCTGGAGGTATAGGAACCACCCCATAACAGGATCACAAGGACCAAGATCAAGCCCATCATCTTCCTTCAGGAAGGACAAGGGGGAGGCAACCTCCCCCTTTTTGAAAACTACTTGAGTTCCAAGGTGATCTGGGCGGAATTGACCAGGATAGGAGCGTATTCGTCTTCGGGCAGATCGAAAAACTTCCCAACCGAGCTTGGAATCTGAGCGTAGAAGAGGTTGGCCTTGATGGTGATGGGGCCTTTGGCTTCTGCAGGAATCCGGAAGGTGTAGGTTTCGATCTTGGTCTCCCGCGGACCGATGCGGTAATCCACTAGTTCGTTATTGGCGGTGTACCACTGGCAGATGGTCATCCGACCTTTGGGATCGAAGAAAGGCTTACGAAAGATTCGAGCCCCAGCTGGCAGGTCACCGTCTCGTTTGAGGCCTTTGAAGTCCTTGAGATCCATGATTTCACCGATGGCGAAGTAAGCGTAGGCGTTAGGATCAGCGATGGTGTATTCTTCACCTTTGAATCCTTTTCTGTCCACAGGCAGGTGCCAGCTCTTGCCATTGGCGTCAATGGCCCAGACCTCAAGCCAGAGCATCCGCTCTTCGGCAGAGCCAGAGGGAATCATGTGTCCCACCTTGCCGTTGAAGAGTTCGGCCCGAATTTTTACCGTCTCTCCGGCTGATACCTTTTCTTTGTTGGCGTAGAGGGCGATGTCCACCGCGCCAGCCAGTTTGGCCGGGGAGTGGGAACCCTGGAAGGCGTGGTGAGCCATGTCAGCCCGCTTGGGTCCCATGGAGGCCGCCTTGCCAGGGGCACGATACATATGACAATCCTGACACACTACTCCTTCCTTGGCGTAAGGTCCGGCCTTCCACTCCCGATAGGTGGCCTTGACCCAAGCCCCATAAGGGCTGGCCTCGTCGTGGCAGGTGGCGCAGAATTCCGCAGATTTAATGAAATCAGACTGTTTTACCTTGTGGCCCATGGGCTTGGCGTCGGCTCGAGGACCAACCTTGGTCTTTCCGGGTTCTATGATGTAGCTGAAGTTGAAAGGTTCCTTTTCGGTGGTGCCGGTGATGTTATGGCAGATCTCACAGGAAACACCTTCGTTGGCCCTGGTACCGGCGGAAGCAGGCTTGGGCGGGATGTCACCAGCTAAAAAGGCCAAAGGCGCATGACATCCGATACAACCCGCTTTTACTCCCGCGACTTTGGGCTCTTTCATGGCGTGTGGCAGAGCGAGTTTGAAGTATTCGACCTGGTCCCACGCGTGGGTGAAAGCCTTGGACATCATGTTTTCTTTCCATTCCTGATAAATCTCTTTGTGACAGCCCCCGCATTTTCGAGGTTCTTTGAAATCGTGGTACTTGAAGCTTCCCATCTCAGCAGCCAGGGCTGGAGTGGCCAGGAAACAAAAGACCAAAAGACCGATCAACCTCTTCATAGTCACACCTCCTAATCTGTGGGATTAAAAGCTGATTTGGGGGCTCCGCAGACCGGACAGGTCCAGTCTTCCGGTAGATCTTCGAAAGCTGTACCCGCGGCAAATCCTCGATCCACGTCCCCTTCTGCTGGGTCGTAAACGTAACCACAAACCGAACAGACATATTTCTGCATACACGTCCTCCATCGGGCGGCTGGGCCGCCCTTTTCGTAATTAGTTGTCGAGGTTTTCTGGTTTCCAGACCTCCCAAACCTTGCCCGCCAGATCCGGCGAGGGCTTGAGAGTGGGTTTGCCCGGACGCCATTCTGCTGGACAGGCTTCACCGGTGTGTTCGCGTACGTACTGGAAGGCATCGATCTGACGGAGAAGTTCGTTGATGTTGCGCCCCACCGGAGCGTTAAGCATCTCAATGGATTGAATAACACCGTCAGGGTCAATGATGAAGCGGCCTCTAAGATTAAGGCCCAGTTTTTCGTCGTAGATGCTATAAAGTTGCCCTATCTTGCCTGCCACGTCCCAGAGAAGCGGGAAGGGCACACCGCCAGGGACCATTTTGGAGAGTTCAGTCTCTTGCCAGACCTTGTGGGTGAAGACGGTGTCGGTGCTGATGGCAAGAACCTCTACGTTGCGCTTTTTGAACTCCTCGTAGCGCGCCGCGACCGCGGCTAGTTCCGTGGGTCACACAAAAGTGAAATCTGCCGGGTAGAAGAAAATAACCACCCACTTGCCTTTGAGTTCAGAGAGTTTGATGGTTTTGATCTCTCCATTCACGTAAGCCTGGGCCTCAAAATCCGGTGCCATGATACCTGGACGTACACACATGCTACTCCCTCCTTTGTGAAAGCTAATTTAATTTGAATCTTTCTTAAAAAGAAAGCTTTCTTTTGTCAAGGATGTTTTTATAGAAATTCCCACCTCAGCTTTAATAGATAAGCATTTCCCGAGATGACACAAGGAAAGCCGGTGAGGGCTACACGAAGCAGCCCTCACCCTGATCTAAGGGTTGGTCGCCATGGTGACAGAAGTGAGGTCCACCTTTCTTTGAGCAAGCTCTCGATCGATCATAAAGATCCCTCCTGGAGCGTCAGCAACCAGCTTCATCTTCTCTACCAGAGAACCAAAGGAATCTTCTTCCTCCACCTGCTCAGTCACGAACCACTGCAGGAAGATGTAAGTGGCGTGGTCTTTTTCCTCTTGGGCCAGCTCTACCAAACGGTTGATCTTCTTGGTTACTTCACGTTCGTGATCAAGGCCGTATTCCAGCACTGCTAGAGGGGACTTCCAATCGGTTGGAGGCTGATCAATGGCTTCTAGGCGAACTCTTCCCCCTCTTTCGTTGACAAAGTGGTAAAACTTCATGGCGTGAACGCATTCTTCCACGGCCTGGGCTTTCATCCAGCCGGCAAAGCCTTCCAGGGAAAGACTTTCGAAATAAGAGGCCATGGAAAGATAGAGATAGGCGGAGTAAAATTCCCACTTGATCTGTTCGTTCAGGGCTTTTTCCATCCTTTCACTAAGCATGACTTCCTCCTTATAGGATCAGGATTCCAGGAGTGGTTTACCCTGATAGGTAACGCTCTTCAGGATCTTTTCAGCTTTTTCCACCGCGATGGGTGGCAGCTTTCCGTAAAGCAGTTTTTCGTTCATTTCCTGAGCTTCGTGGATACACCACCAGAGCAGATCCACCAGGGCCTTGGCCTTTTCGCGGGGACGATTGCCATAAGCTTGTTCCTGGTAAATGATGATCCAGGTGAGGGCGGAAATGGGATAGCCGTCAGGGGCCGGGGTGTCCGTGAGGGAGCAGCGGGTGTCGTCTGGAATTTCGATGTTTGCAGCGGCAGAAATGGCCTTAAGGGTCGGTTTGACAAACTTTCCCGCGCGGTTTCTAAGGGCAGCCACCGGGATGTGGTTTTTTTCAGCATAGGAGATTTCGATGTAGCCGATGCACCCTGGAATCTGTCTGATGAGTCCAGCCACTCCCGCGTTTCCCTTTCCTCCCATACCCACAGGCCACCGCACCGCCTTGCCCCGACCCACGCGCTTGCACCATTCTTCACTTATTTTGCACAAATAGTCCGTGAACACGTAGGTTGTGCCAGAACCATCGGAACGATAGGCCACCATGATGGGCAGAGGAGGAAGCTTGCTCCCCGGATTGATCTCTTGCAAACGGGGGTCGTTCCACTTCCGAATCTTACCCAGATAGATGTCGACCAGCGTTTCCGGGGTAAGTTTGAGCTCCCTTACTCCCGGCAGGTTGAAGCCTATGGCGACAGCTCCTACGGCCGTGGGGATATGAAGTATTTTCCCGGGGGCCCGGGCCAGCTCCTCATCGGACATGGGGGCGTCTGTGGCCCCAAAATCTACGGTGCGAGCCAAGAGCTGACGTATGCCACCCCCTGAACCAATGGCTTGGTAGTTCACCTTAACACCGGTCTTTTTGTAATAGACATCAAACCATTTGTGATACAAAGGATAGGGAAAAGTGGCTCCTGCCCCGAGCAGGGTGACCTTCCCAGCCCAGACTGTGTTCGCCAGAAAGAAAAACAACAGAACAATCAGCCAGCTCCTCCTCATTTTCGACCTCCTGGTCCTTTTTGTTTAAAACTTTAAGCCCAAAAAGTGGTAAAACACCCGCTTCTTTGTGGCATCTTTGTGACAAATTATAATGCCCTCTCATGTGGCAAGTGATCCTGGAAGGAAGGGATACTCTTGAGCTGAGGGGACTTAAGCTCCTTTTTGAGGACGAACTCGAAAGAGGGAGGAAGCTCCTGGTGTTAGAAGGTCCCTCCAAGGCTTTTGAAGAATTTCTACTCTCTCTCCCCGCTGGGCTACTGGTTTCGTGGGAGGAGACAAGTGGCCATCTCTTGAGGCTCCCTTCTGGCTTGGCTTTGAAAGGCTTTGGTTCTCCGGGGCCAGAAGAGCTCGTTCTTCGGAGCCGCGGGGCCTTTGGCAGTGGTTTCCACCCCACCACCAGGCTCTGCCTCCGTCTCCTGGACGACTTCCTCCAGGAAAACCCTCCGGGATGGGGCCTCGATTTTGGAGCGGGCACGGGCATCCTCTCCCTGGTGGCAGCCAAACGGGGTTGTCACATGGTGGCCTTGGAAATAGATCAGAAGGCCCTTGAGGTGCTCAAGGAAAATGCCCAACGAAACCATCTCTCTTCTTTGGTTCATCCGGTTTGCGGGGGTCTTGAAGCCGTCAGAGGACCTTTTTCTCTGGTCTTGGCCAACATCTATCTCCGTTTCCTCGTTCCAGAGGCTCCCAAACTGAAGGCCCTGGTTCCAGGGGGTGCCCTCATTCTTTCGGGCTTCTTCGAGGAATCACTGTCCCAGGTACTGGCTGCTTACGGAGAAGAACCAGCGCGCGTAGTCATTGAGAAGGGTTGGGCCGCGGTCTTGTTTCGTCTCACTCCTTGAAGACCGGACACTTTTTCCTGCGATCCCACTGGCGCATTACGGGATCCGAGAAGTCTCGATGACAAGAGAGACAGAGACCCACACGCAGGATGCGTTTGAGTTCCTCCGCCCTGAAGGCCCTGAGGTCGGGTCGAGAGAAATGAACGAAGACTCGACCTTCGAGATTGGTTACCGCCGAGAGGGGAAAGTCTAGCCCCAGGAGCTCAGAAGGTGCCTTTTCTACGGTTTCGAGGTGCCATTTCCCCTGGCCTCGATAACTCAGGGTTCCATAACCCAGTCCCAGGGTCTTGGCCGAAAGATGGCAGTCTTCACAGGAACGGGCCTTGTCCGTGGCATGGGGATCCATGAAAGACCAGGTGAGGCGTTTAAACTCCCTCTCTACCCCCCCGTCCCGGGAGAGGATGGTGACGAAGTCCTGTCAGCCTGGTACGATGATCACCACCTCTTCCCCCTTGACCCCCAGGGTGGGAGTTTCATAGCGCATGTAGCTTCGAAATTCTTCCCAGGCTCCGGGAGTTTCCTCTCCGGCAAGTTTGTCCAGCTGTTTTTCACGAGGGTCTCGCCTTACGTGGCAGCCAAAACACTGTGGGACTCTCGGGGCATGGCAGGACTGACAACTCAAACGACGATGCACCGGATGGCGGCATTTTATCGGATCCGGGGGTTTCAAAGGGTGTTCCTTCCCCTGGTTGTCCTTTAGGATGAGGCGTCCGTTTTTTTCTATCACTTTGGATAAACGTCGCCCTTTCCGAGAAATTCCCTGGCCTCCGTGACAGCTTTCACACGTTATCTCAACGCTCTCTTCAAAATGGACGTACTCCCGACCGTCTCCCATGGTCTCCTCAGGCAGGTGGCAGTCAGCACAGCTCAGCCCAGCCTTGTAATGGAGGTCTGCCGGGATGAGGTCGACGAAACGGCCATCTTCCAAAGTTTCTGCTCCGAACTCTCCTTCGATTAACGGGGCTCCATAGCCTTCGTCTTCGTAGAGACCTTGGTAGGTAAGACCAATACGACCACTGCGGTTGTGACAACGGGTGCAGTTTTCCACCGGGATGCGGCGGGTGAGGACCGGGTGCTTGGCTTCTTTGGAGCCAGGAACCAGATGACAGGCCACGCATCCGCCCCCTTTCTCCCCCAGGAAGCCTGGATATTTGCCCTTTTCCAGCCAGAGATGGCAGGTACCACACAATTTACGAAAGTAGTCCAGAGCCAGAGAGGTATTCGATGAAAGCATGAGTTCCCTCACGGTTTCCCCGGGGCGTTTGGCCGGTGCCGAAGCCGGAACTTCGCCCCAGTAGCGTCGGAGGGTATCTATAATGCCCCGGTTGGTAGCCATGAGCGATTTCTTCACCCTTTCCGGGTAGCCCGGATGACAGGTCGGTTGTCCGCAAGTTTTTTCCACCACTCTCAGATCTGCGGGGTTCTTGATCAATCCACGATGGGCCAGGGATTTGTCGATGCGCAACGGATCTCCACCGTGACACGGGGAACACCCCACCACCTCGCGGGCGTGTACCTTTTCGGGCCTTTCCTGATGGCAGGCCAGACACATCTCGATCCGTCCCGACGTGGTGGTAAAGACCCTGGGGGCTCTGGTTCGAAAACCCTCCCGTATCAGGAGGCTCAACAAGACCAAAAGTCCCACAGCGAGGAGGAGACGTTTCATCGAACCGCTCCCATCGTGGTGAGGATGAGGTAAGAACCCGTCCAGAGGATGAGGATCAGGGCCAGTGGTCGGGGGGCCAGAGGGAAGCCCATCAAAGCCAGAACCGGGATCAGGGGGAAAGAGACACCAGCTACGAAAGGAGGCAGGTGTCTCAGCAACTCTTGGACTCCCAGGAAAAACCAGGGACCCTTGAGCAAGGCTTCGAAGTTCGGGGCTTCAAGCCCTACTGGAAGCACCAGGGCCAGAAAGGACCCCACCACCGCCCAGAGGGATAGATCTTCCGCCTTCAAGGCCCGGAGGCGAAAGTGCCAGAGACCGCTGACAGCCAATACCCCCAGCGAAAGATAAATGTGGGCCATGAAAGCACGATGGATGCCTTCGGAGACCGCAAAGAAGAGGCGATCTATCAGGATTCCGATCCAGGGGATCTTGAGGGCCAGGTGTTCGGCGATTTGTCCGGCTGCCAGGCCGGTCTGATCACCACGGATGATGTAACCGGTAAAAAGGGCCAGGGTCACCAGAGGAAAGGCTCCAACCAAAAAGGCCCAGCGCCAGAGGGGACGCCGCTTTTCTGCTCGGTTCAGAAGGGCTTCCACCAGGTGCCAGATCAGAAGGAGGAAGGTTAGCTGTCCGGTGTAGTAGTGAAAGGCCCTCCAGAAAGAACCGAAGGGGATTACGGTTTCCAGACCCACCGTGGAAACAAGCGGGATGTCTTCGTGGAAGGGATAACTCACCAAGACCCCAGAGACCACGGCCAGCAGGAAAGAGGCCGCAAGTCCCCAAGAGACCCAGGGTCTAAGCCGGTAACTCAACGATCAGCCCCCCTTCAGTCTTCTTCACTGGCAGGCGTGTGAGATCTTTTTTGGCAGGTCCCGCCAGATAACGGCCCTCAAGAGAGAAACGGCTCTGATGGCAGGGACAAACGAACTCCTCTCGTTGGGGATCATAGGTTACCGGGCAACCCAGGTGTGGACAGCGGCGAAAGAGGGCCAGAGGTCCGTCCTTGGTGAGGCGGAGAAAAAAGCCGTCTCGAACCAGGATTTGTCCGGGCTTGAGTTCTTCCTTCACCAATATTTTGCGGGGAGGGCGGGGTAGGATTTTGCTGACCGAAAAAAGCCCCATTCCGCCCAAGCCCAGTAAAAACAGGCCACCTGTCATCTTGATGAAGGAGCGTCTCTTGGCAGACACGAGGCCAGTATAGTGAGTCGTTACCAGGGGTTCAACAGGGATCAGTCTTCAAGCCCTAGGAGACGGCGGCGTTCAAGGACGATGGCCTCCATTTGATCGGCGGCTTTCTGGGGGTCACCTTCTACGAAAAACCAACCCCCGAGGATGTCTTTCAGACCCCGGGTGAGGATTTCGGTGACCCGTGAGGCCCCGAGGATAGGGGGTTCTGGCCAGAGGTGTACCGGGACCCCGGAGGCCACGAAATAGACTCCGATGGAAACCGCCTTTTCAGTGGTCCATTCCGGGGCAGACCCTACCACAGGGAGATCCGAAACGTCTGCGCCCAGGGTGTCTGCTATAGCAGCCAGGAGGACCAGGATGCGGCTACAATCCACACAGGAACCAAGATGGAGGGCCGGGGGAAGGCCTAGGGCCTGACATACCTCTTTCAGTCCTGGTCCGCAGAGATCTTGGGCCGCTGGTTTCATGAGACCGTGTTTGGCCGCGGCAATGGCCCAGCAACCGGTCCCAACAACCAGGATGTCCCGGCCAATAAGTTCTCGGGTCAATTTTACATGAAAGAGATCCTGGGTGACTTTGGGGTTGTTACAGCCCACGATACCTGCAAAGCCTTTGATTTTTCCCGCTTTAACGGCCTCGATCACCGGATTCACCGTCCCTCCTAGGGCTTCCAGGAGGGCCTCCACACTGAAACCCACCAGGGCTTCTTCAGCTATATCCGGAATTTCTACCCGGGCCTGATCGCGGGATTTGAAATTCTCAACCGCCAGGAGCACAATCTCACGGGCCACCTCTTCGGCTCGATCTTCGTGGAACTCCAGGTGAATGGCCCCTGGGAAACGGGCCTGTTCTGAGGTGGAGATGAATTTGGTGTGAAAACAACGGGCCAGTTCTGGAAGAGCCGGATAGATGCACTGTACGTCCACCACCATGGCCTCCACCGCACCAGTGGTGAGCACCAGCTCGGAATGCAGTTCGTTCCCTGCTACTGGTACCCCTTGCCGCATGAGGATTTCGTTCCCTGTGCAACAGAGTCCCACGAGGTTTATCCCTTTGGCCCCTACAGCCTTGGCCTTCTCTTGCATTTCAGGGCTCAAGGCCACCTGGACCAGCATCTCCGAGAGGACCGGTTCGTGACCGTGGACCACGATGTTTACGTAATCCTTTTCCAGTACCCCCAGGTTGGCTCGGATGGTCCTAGGACGAGGGGTTCCGAAGAGAATGTCCTGGAATTCTGTGGCGATAAGGGAACCACCCCAGCCATCAGCCAAAGCGCAACGCACTCCCTGTACCAGCAAAGAGAGAGGTTCGTGATCCACCCCCATGGTGGTCCGATGCATGATATCCACCACTTCGCGGTCGATATTGCGGGGGATGATTCGGATCTTTCCACCAGCAGGCAGAGGGGTCTCTTCCAATTTTTGCCAGCGAGCCAGCCGACTTTTGGGGGCGTAGGCTGTCAGGAACCTGAGGGGGGATTCATCCTGTTTGCCAAAGTCCTGAAGGGCTATCTCTGCTACTTCCTTGGCCAGCTCCTGAGGAGGGCGTCCTTCGACTTCAAGCCCCAGCCTTTTGGCCACAGAGACCAGTTTGGCAGGATCTTTTATTTGGTATTCCTGGTTGCGGCCTTCCGCTACTTCACGCAGGAGCAAGGCCGGACGGCGTCCGTGATCGGAATGAGCCGCAGCCCCGGCGGCGATCATCCGGGCCAGGTGTCGGGCCACCATGGTCTCAGCCGTGGCCCCGCAAACCCCTTTCTCAGGGCCGTTCCCAAAGGGATCGATACGACAGGGCCCCATCACACAATGACGACAACAAAGCCCCAGACGACCAAAACCACACTGGGGTTGTTGAGCCTCAAGGCGGTCCCATATGAGTTCGAGACCCTCTCTTTGGGCCCGTTGCACCATCTGACGGGCTGCCGGATCAAAGCTTAGAGTCCGATCCTTCATCTTCCCTCCGGGCCTTAAATTTCAGGAACCTGCTGGCGGCGAGTTGCCGACGTCTTGAGACCAGCTCTTCAGGACGGATCAAACGCAGGGCCCTGGTGGGGCAAGCCTTAACGCAAGCCGGGTCTCCATCACAGAGATCACATTTCACTATTTGACCCGAGATCAGCTCTATAACCCCAAAAGGACAGGCCAGGACGCAGGAATAACATCCGATACAACGTTCCGCCTGGACAACGATAGCCCCGGTTACTGGATCACGCACCAGGGCGTGGGTGGGGCAAGCCCTGACACACAGGGCCTTTTGACATTGACGACAACTCAGGGGTATGGCTTTTTCTCCTACAGCTTCTACAAAGATGCGTTTGGAAGGTTTCTCTCTGGCGAGGACCGCCTTTGCGAGATCCTGTGTTTCGGAGTGAGCCACGGCACAAGCTAACTCACAGGAGTGACATGCCAGACAACGACGATGATCTGCCACGATAACTCTCATCGAGATCTCTATGCCAAATTTTGCTCTCAGAATCAATCAAATTCTGCGGAAAGCATCTTTTAAACTGAGTCGAGCCGTTCTCCAGAGATCGTGAAAAAAGTGAGAATCCTTGTCAGGTGAGAGATTTTTGGCTAGTGATTTGGCCCGAGTCGGGAGGATAGCTATGGAGGCACTTCTCATTATTGACATGATAAACGATTTCCTGCATCCCAAGGGGGCCCTTTATTGCGGAGAGGAAGTGCGTCAGATCATCTCTCCGCTGGCCAAGCACCTGGAACGTTTCCGTCAGGACGGGAAACCGGTGATCTATCTCTGTGATCGCCATCGCGAAGACGACCCTGAATTTTTGGCCTTTCCCAAACACGCCGTGGCCGGGACCTGGGGAGCGGAGGTGATCGAAGAGTTGATTCCCAAAGAAGGGGATTTCGTGGTACCCAAGACCCGCTTTTCTGGTTTCTTTCGGACCAATCTTGAGGAAATTTTACGGGACCTGGGGGTCAAAAGGGTCGTCCTTACCGGGGTCTGCACCAGCATTTGCGTCATGGATACCGCGGCAGACGCCTTTTTCCGCGATTTTCAGATCACCGTGATCTCCGAGGCAGTGGGAGACTTCGACCAGGAGATGCATCGGTTTGCGCTCAAGCGCATGGAAAGGATTTATCGGGCGGAGATAAAATGAGACCCCTCTCGCCTCTTTTCACTGACCTCTATGAACTCACCATGGCTGCGGTCTATTTCGAGCGTGAGATGTTCGCCCCTGCCACCTTTTCTCTTTTCGTGCGCCGCTATCCTCCCAACTGGCGTTTCTTTGTAGCCTGCGGTCTCGAAGAAGTGCTGACTTTTCTGGAAAACTTTCGTTTTACCGAGGAGGATCTAGCTTATCTCGATTCCCTGGGTCTTTTCAAGCCGGATTTCCTAGACTATCTGCGGGGCTTACGTTTTAGCGGTGAAGTCTTCGCCATGCCGGAGGGCACCGTCTTTTTCGCCGGAGAACCGGTGCTGGAAGTCACAGCCCCTATCATCGAGGCCCAGCTGATAGAAACCTTTGTGATCAACGCCTTGAATTTCGGCTCCTTGGTGGCCAGCAAGGCTGCACGTTGCATGTTAGCCGCCAAAGGACGCTCTCTGGTGGACTTTGCTGCACGCCGTACCCAGGGGATCGACGCCGCCTTGAAGGTGGCACGGGCTTCGTACCTAGCGGGTTTTGTGGCCACCAGTAACACCTTGGCTGGCAAACTTTATGGCATCCCGGTTACCGGGACCATGGCCCATTCCTTCATCGAGAGCTTCCCTCGAGAAATAGAGGCCTTTTACGCCTTTGCCGAGATCTTCCCAGAGAACACCGTTCTCCTGCTTGATACTTATGACACGCTGGCCGCGGTGGAAAAGGCCATTGAGGTAGCCCAAAGGCTTGAGGCCCAAGGCCATCGCCTGAAGGGTGTGCGTCTTGACAGTGGAGACCTGGTCTCCCTGGCCCAAGAGGTTCGTCGCCGCCTGGACGCAGCTGGTTTGCAATATGTGAAAATCTTCGTCAGCGGCGGACTGGACGAATATCGAATCGCCGATCTCTTGGAGGCCGGTGCTCCCATTGATGCCTTTGGAGTGGGTACCAAGATGGGAGTTTCAGCTGATGCTCCCTATCTTGACGCCGCTTACAAACTGGTGGTTTACGACGGACGCCCGGTGACCAAGCTCTCCACGGGGAAGAAGACCCTGACCGGCCAGAAACAAGTCTTCAGGTTTCAAGAAGAACACTTCGAACGCGACTTGATAGGTTTGCGCGAGGAGGAAGTGCCGGAAGCCGTCCCGCTTCTCGAACCCGCAATGAAAGGGGGGCAAAAGATAAGAAAAGACTCCCTTGCCGAGATCCGACAAAGGGCGACCCAGGCTCTAGCTATGCTGCCAGAACCTTTGCGGAGTATTCGCCCCAGCGAAACCTTCTTCCCGGTGGAATTGACCCCCCGTCTTAAAGCCCTCCAGCAAAAAGTGGAGCAGGAGATCAGGGAAAGGGAAGGATTGTTCTAGCTTGCAAGCTGTGGTCTTATTGGGGCATGGAGTGGCCAGCCTTTGACCGACGGGAAAAGCTTAATCTTTCACTGGCGGTACTTCTGTGCGTCCTTTTCGGAATTCGGTATTATCCTTCCAACCTGGAGCGCACTTTTTATGAGTCCTTTCGCTGGATTTTTGGTTTTTTCTTCTACAGCGGGGCCCTGACTTTTTTCTTCCACGGTCTCTTCCGCAAGATGTTCAAGAAGACCTTTTCTTTGAAAACCGGGATCAAGCTGGCTCTTTGGATGGCCGTTTTCTTTGCCATCAGTCAATCTATCCATGAGGTGTTCTTCCCGGATTACCAGGGCTCCTGGCACGACATCTTGCGTTTCTTGGGTTGGGGAAAAAACTGACTACTCCGTCCCGGAAACCGGCCCCACCGTGACCAGGACGTAAGCCTGATTTTCGAGATACTTCTTAGCGACCCTGTTTATGTCTTCCGGGCTGACCTCCTGGATCTTCTGTATGTAACGCAACCCAAATCGGTATCCCAGGCCGAGGACCTCGTTAAGGGCCTGTTCCATGGCCTGGGCGCTGTTGGTCTGGAGGCCGGTTTGATAGCGACCCACCAACCAGCGCTGGGCCCGGCGCACTTCCTCTTCAGATACCCCTTCTTGGTTGAGTCGGGTAATCTCTCGCCAGAGTCCGGAAAGCGCCTGACGCCTTTTCTCAGGAGCCGTGGCGATGTAGAAGCCAAGGCCTCCGGTGTTGACGCCGAGTGTGAGGAAGGAAGTCACATTGTAAGCCAGGGCCTCCTGATCCCTCAGTACGCTAAAGAGGCGCCCACCCTGACCGGCTAGAATGGCATTCAACACCTCCATAGGGAACCGATCTTCGTCAAAGATGCTTGGCGCCCGGAAACCCAAGATAAGATGGACCTGCTCCCTCTCCATGTTGATGGTGGAAATGCGCGGTTCAAGCAAAGGGGGCACTTCCTGGTCTTTGGGATAGGGTTCCTCGGGGGCCTTCCAGCCGGAGAACAGTTCTTCCACCAGGGCCAGGGTCTTCTTTTCATCCACGTCTCCCACAATGGCAAGCACTCCTTTGTCAGGCCGTACAAAGCGATGATAGGCCTTCTGGAGGTCTTCGCGGGTGAGATTTTTGATGACTTCTGGATCTCCCAGCACGTTTAGACCGTAAGGATGAGGAGAGAAAAGTAGCCGGTAGAACTCACGGAGGGTGAGCTGAAGGGGATCGTCCTCCTGGCGAGCGATGGCAGAGAGGAGCTCAGGCCGAACTTTATCCAGCTCTTCGGCGCTGAAGGTTGGTTCCAGGGCCACCTCGGCAAAGAGTTTTAATCCCTCCTGAAAGTAATCGGAGAGGAAGTTGGCTTCCAGACCGAAGGTGTTTCGTCCGGAAAAGCCTTCCAGTTGTCCGCCCATGGCCTCGATAGTGGCAGCCAGCATTTCGGCACTGTGCCTGGGGGTCCCTTTGGTCCAGGTGGCCACCATGGTACGAAAGAGGCCGTTGGTCTCTTTGGTTTCAAAGCGCAACCCACCAGGGAAAATAAGGGTCATGGCCACAGCAGGGACGTCTCTCTGTGGAGTGATGAGCACGGTGAGACCATTTGCTAGTTTTTTCTTTAGGGTGGGGGTGATCCACCGTTCCTCTCCGGGTTTGACGCCTGAGGCCTCGAGCTGGGCTTCTTCTACCAGGTCTTTTAGGTCTTCTGAAGAGATGATTTCTCCCACTCCCTGGGCCAGGAGCCCCGCCACCACGGCTTTGGGACTGAAATATTTTTCCGCTACGGACCGAATGTCTTCAGCGCTTACCTTTTTGATGGCTTCGTAATAAGCACGAGACTTGAGTGGGTCTCCGGCGATCATCTGAAAGGTGCCCAGTTTACGAGCTTCACCCTGCATGGTCTCCCGGCTATATACGAAACTAGAGGCCACCATGGTGCGGGCCTTCTTCAGTTCTTCAGGAAGGATGGGGTCGTATTTGAGGCGAAAGACCTCCACTAGGATCTCTTTGATGACTTCACGTAGGTTTTCCGGCGGGGCGGTGCCGGCCACCTCAAAAAGTCCCGGTCCTTGAGGGGTAAAGGCGTAAGCAGAAATGGTATGGACCAAGCCCTTTTCTCGGCGCAGACGCCGGTAAAGACGCGAAGATTCTCCCTGGCCGACGAGGGCGGCCAAGACGTCCATGGCAGGTGCTTCTGGTGAGAGGAGGTTGGGGCCCGGAAGGGCCAGGTGAAAATAGCCTTCCTGAACGTTTCGTTCCAGGGTGACCAGAACCGGTGCCGTTTTTGGGGGCTCCTTGGGGAAAACAAACTTCTCCGGAGGCTTGGCCGGGACCTGTCCGAAATAGGCCGCAGCTTTGCTGAGAGCGGTCTCGGCTTCTACGTCTCCCACGATAACTACGGCCATGTAGCATGGCCGATAACGGCGGGCCATGTAATCGAGAATATCTTGGCGCGTGATAGCCTTCACCGTTTGAGGATAACCAATAATGGGACGCCGGTAAGGATACTTGAGATAAGCCTTGGACATCACGGCCTCAGCCAAGGCTATGGGAGGACGATCCTCTCTCATGCGCATCTCTTCCAGCACCACTTGTTTCTCGCGTTCCAATTCTTGGGGATCGAATTTGGAGTGAAAGATCGCGTCCGAGAGCACGTCGAGGGCGGTTTCCATGATGTCAGCGGGCCCGGTGACGTGATAACAGGTGTAATCGTAAGAGGTGAAGGCGTTGATGCTTCCCCCCAGGCCTTCAATGGTGGCAGCGATCTCTCCAGGACCTCTTTTTTCTGTGCCCTTGAAGATCATGTGCTCAATGAGATGGGTGATACCGGCCTCCTGATCTTTTTCATAAGCGCTGCCGGCCTTGACCCACACCTGCACCGCCACCACCGGGGCCCGATGATTCTCTTCCACTATGATGGTGAGTCCGTTCTCCAGAACGGTTTTGTGTATGCCCGGGGCGATTTCCATGCTCCATGCTCCTTGCACCAAAAAGATAAGAAAGATGAAAAGAAGGGGGATGATCCTCTTCATCTTGGCACCTCCTCGAATGCTTTCAATCAAAGCCTCATTTTTCAGGAGATGCAACCTTTGTTAATTTGATGATAGCTTTTGAGAAGAAGTCTCGGTTTCATAAAGAGTCGAAAGGCCTTTTTTTCGGGGCGTTAGCGAGAGATAACGAGATCGAAAAATCCATTTTCGGCAGATTCTCCAATTTTTCCCGCAATTTTTGCCCCATTTTTGTTACCTAAATCTCTTTTACGTCTATCAAGAATGTTTGACACGAATGTTCAGTTTTGTTAGAGCCAGCCTACTGAGAGAAATTCA